>Ga0315281_10006287_pt1 | contig 16928 bp, 22 predicted proteins | sample YL17G07_0_MG_FD_204540 | JGI IMG/M metagenome (GOLD analysis project Ga0315281, IMG submission 204540) | Sediment microbial communities from Yellowstone Lake, YNP, Wyoming, USA - YL17G07_0 | ecosystem: Environmental > Aquatic > Freshwater > Lake > Sediment | place: USA: Wyoming | collected...
AAAAAATAGACTTAAAATTCTTTGTATTTTGAAGGGTGGCGAGCAATGCGTCTGCGATATTTGGCAGGTTTTAGGTTTGCCACAAAATCTTACCTCCCATCATCTTAAAATCCTTAAAGGTGCTGGCTTAATAGATTCCCGTAAAGAGGGGCTGAAAGTTATTTATTCAATCAATAAAAAGGGAATGGACACGCTTAAATCGTTATTAAATAATTTTTTACAAAGCTATGGAAAACAAAACTGCAAAAATTGAGGTGATAGGTTCGGGTTGCCCGACTTGCAAGAAGCTTTATGAAATTACCAAACAGGCGGTTGCCGAACTCGGCATCAATCAGGAAATTGAATATACAGCAGATGTTCAGAAAATTATTAAGATGGGCGTAATGCAAAGCCCAGTGTTGGCGGTAAACGGCAAGCCAGCTATGGTTGGGTTTAATCCAGATATTGATAAAATTAAAAAAGCAATTCAAGACAACCTCTAATTTATTTATGGATTTATTCTATCCTGTAAAACTTTTAGCAGACTGGCTGACATTTTCTGTCTTTTCAATTACTCCCAAAACTCTTTTAGCCGAAGCGGTTAATTTTTTTATCTTTGATACGATTAAGATTTTTATCCTGCTTTCAGCGATAGTTTTTGCGGTTTCCATTATCCGTTCATTTTTGCCACCAGAAAAAATCCGTTTAATTTTGTCTCGGAAAGGCAAATATACTGGCAATGTTCTTGCTTCCGTTTTGGGAATTATCACGCCGTTCTGTTCGTGCTCTGCTATTCCGCTATTTTTGGGATTTGTTCAGGCGGGTGTCCCTTTGGGAGCAACCTTTTCGTTTTTAGTGGCTTCTCCGATGATTAACGAAGTGGCTCTGGTTTTATTATTTGGCTTGTTCGGTTTGAAAATTGCTCTGACTTATATTGCAAGCGGACTTGTTATTGCCATCTTGTCAGGCATTGTTATTGGAAAAATGAAAATAGAGGGTTTGGTTGAGCCATTTGTTTTGGAAAATAAGGTTAATCCGCAGGCAATAATTTCCCAAATTAAATGGCGGGACAGGTTTTTATACGCCAAAAACTATACTTGGGATATTCTTAAAAAAGTCTGGTTGTATATTGTCATTGGTATTGGTATAGGGGCGTGGATTCACGGCTATGTGCCGACAGACTTTTTAGCTCAATATCTCGGTGCAAATAACTGGTATGCTGTGCCGCTCGCCGTTCTTGTCGGGATTCCTCTTTATTCTAATGCGGCTGGCATTGTTCCGCTTGTCAGTGTATTAACCGAAAAAGGAGTGGCAATGGGCACAACATTGGCTTTTATGATGGCTGTAACAGCTTTATCCCTTCCAGAATTTATGATTTTGAAGCGGGTAATGAAGACAAGGCTCATTTTGATTTTTGCAGGAATTGTTGGAATGGGAATAATTTTTACGGGATATTTATTTAATCTTATTTTGTAAGCCAGAAAAATTATTTTGATAAGTCATTATTATTAAATTAAATAATTAAAAATATGGACTGTTCGTGTCAATCAAATAATCAACCAAAGAGAAATTCTCAATTTGACGAATGGCACGGCGTTGACCGTGCGTCTATTGAATGGCAACCGAAAATTGAAGAGGCAAAGTGTGTCGGTTGTGGGATATGTGCTATTACTTGCGGAAGAAAAGTATATAAATTTGATTACGAAAACAAAAAATCAAAGGTGGTAAATCCTAATAATTGTATGGTCGCCTGCCAAACTTGTGCTAATTTGTGTCCTGCTGGAGCTATTTCATTTGCTGAAGATGAAACAACACGAGAAAAGGCACAACGGATTGTCAGAAAAACAAAGGTTCTATCAGCAGTTAAAGATGAGTTAGAAAGTAAAAAAGAAGAATTAAACTTTTAATTTACTATGCCCAAAAAAATCATCATTCCCACAATTTTATTCGTAATAGTTTTAATCTTTTCTTTCGGCATCTTAATTAGAGATAAAAAAAATAATTTGCCAGAGAATACTAATCAGAAAGAAAGACAAATAATAGAAAATCAAATTATTCTTTTCTATGGCGATGGTTGCCCTCATTGTGCCATCGTTGAAAACTTTATCGCAGAGAATAAAGTAAAAGAAAAAATTCCTTTTGAAGAAAAAGAGGTTTATTACAATCAACAAAACTCGGAAGAATTAGCGGGGAAGGCAAAAGAATGTGATATACCAACCAATTCAATCGGCGTCCCATTTTTATGGGACGGTTCAACTTGTCTTGTTGGCGACCAAGACATTATAAATTTTTTAAAACAAAAGATTATTAACGAATAATATGAGAAAAATTTTGATTTCTTTTCTCTTGGTTTTTGCAGGAATATTACTTTTCGCTAAAAAAGTTTTGGCGGTGTGTCCTATTTGCACCATTGCGGTGGGGACTGGAGTTGGTTTATCACGCTGGCTGGGGATAGATGATTCTATTACGGGTCTTTGGGTTGGTGGTTTAACGGTTTCAATGATAACTTGGACGATAAGCTGGCTTGATAAGAAAAACATTAGATTCAAGGGGAGAACGATAATCTCCATCGTGGGCTATTACTTCTTAATCGTTATTCCACTTTATTTTATGGGGGTTATGGGCAACCCTCTAAATACGCTTTGTGCTTGCGGACTGGATAAATTACTATTAGGCATAATAGTTGGAAGTTTTGCGTTTTATTTTGGAGCAAGTTGGTATTTTTATTTGAAAGAAAAAAATAATGGTCGTGCCTATTTTCCATTTCAAAAAGTCGTTATGCCCGTGAGTCCCTTGGTTTTTTTAAGTATTATTTTTTATTTTTTAACCAAATAAATCTATGGACGAAACAACAAACAATAATCCGATAAAAAATCTAAACGAATTTATTCAAAAGGTGGATGGAATGAAGAAGCAGGACAAGATGGACTTATCTTCTGACCAGGATTTGAGCATTGCCATAATGAATCTGGTCAGTATTGAAGAACACTTCTTTTTTACGGGAGCTAAAACAGGAAAAACAGAGTATTATGATTTGTTAAATGAAGCCCGTTCAATGCGTAAGGAATTGCTGAAAAAAATAATTAAGGAATATGAAGGCGAAGTCTGGTGTATTTCTAAGCATTTGCTTGCCGCTTCAATGCGATTGATGGAAGTCGGCACAAAGCAACTTGGAATGAATAGAAAAGAAGAAGCGTATGATTTGTTTGGAAAGGCTTATAATCTTTATTCTCTTTTTTGGGGGTTGAATATGAAATTGATAAAAACGGAGGATATTAAAAAAATTGATGACAATTCCTTAAATAAACACGACAATGAAAAAAGGGGGGTTATGGGGAAGCTCGGAGATTTAGTAAGAAAAGTCATTGATTGCTGTATTGAATAAAGTGAGTGGCACGGTGGGGTAAAAAATGATAGTATAAAAAAGGCGATGAGGTTCGCCAAAATCGTCTTTCCAGACTGATGACCTCTACTAATTAAGGTGGAGGTATTTATTTTTTCACCTATGGTCAAAATAAACTTTAAGAAGGAAAATATCTTTTCCTGGCTTAATAAAAATGTTCTTGGGATGGGGCTGACAAGTTTTTTCAGCGATGCGAGCCATGAAATGACAACTGCAGTATTGCCAGTATTTCTTGTGAACCTTGTCGGCAACGCATTAGCACCTCAACTTCTTGGAATCATCAGCGGTTTATCTGATGCGGCGTCAAGTTTTGTAAAGATTTTTTCTGGTTGGATAAGCGACAAAATTAAAAAACGAAAAGGATTAATGGTGGCAGGTTATGTGACTACTGGATTTTTCGCAGGTTTTACAGGCTTCGCAACGAATTGGATTGGAGCTTTGTTTTATAGAACCTTTGCTTGGATGGGGCGTGGTCTGCGAGAACCGCCAAGAGACGCTCTCATTGCTGATTCAGTCTCACCTGCATATTATGGCAGAGCTTTCGGATTCCATCGTGCAATGGACACGCTCGGTGCAATCGTAGCACCTCTTATTGTATTTTTTTCATTGCCAAGCCTCGGTGTAAAAAATATCTTTCTCATCTCTTTTATCCCAGGCATTCTGGCGGTGCTCGCCGTTACCTTACTTACAAGAGAGAGTTCGCAGGAAAATGAGAGACAGCAGTCAATAGGATTTTGGAAAGATATTGCTTCACTCCCTAAATCATTCCGTTTTTTCTTGTTAGTCATGTTTGTTTTTGGCATCGGAAATTTCAATCGGACACTGCTTCTTTTACGAGCTCAAAATGTTTTGACCCCTGTTACAGGTCTTATAATCGCAGGAAGTTTCTCTATTTTGCTATACGCTTTCCGCAACGTCATTCAAGCAATTGCCGATTATGTTATCGGGCATTTAAGCGACATACTTGGTAGGAAAGTATTGCTCGCATTTTTTGGCTTTTTCGTCTTCGGATTTATGTCATTAGGGCTGGCATTTCCCATTCCCACGCTTTGGTTTTTCGTTATATTATTTGCCCTTTCAGGAATCAGTGCTGCAGCCTATACTGCCCTTGAAAAAGCTTATGCTGCAGATTTATTGCCTGCTCATCTGCGAGGAACGGGATATGGTGTTTTGCAGACCATAGATGGTGTAGGAGATTTCATTTCAAGCTTTATGGTTGGCTTTCTTTGGTCGGCAATTTCTCCAGCCTCTGGTTTTATTTATGCGGCAGTATTGAGCACGGGGTCGGCAGTTATGCTTTTTACACTACGGAATAGAAACTTTGACAAGAATAAATAATATGGCAATGAATTGGGATATAAATTTATTTCATTTTTTTAACGGATTTGCAAACCATCATTCCTGTCTTGACTGGATTATTATTTTTATTGGGGAATATTATTTTTATTTTTTGTTGGCAATACTGGCTTTTCTCCTGATATGGTCTTACTCAAAAGACAAAGCTGGATTCCGAACTTTTATCATCAGTATTTTTTCGGCTCTTATCGCCAGATTCGGCGTTGCTGTTTTGATTCGTTTCTTTTATCCCCGCCAGCGTCCATTTCTTGCATTTCAGATTCCGCATCTTATTACCGACTACTCTTATTCGTTTCCATCTGGACATACAATTTTTATCTTCGCATTGGCTACAGCAATCTTTCCTCGGTATAAAAGACTTTCGTATTTCTTTTTTGCGTCGGGATTAGTCGTAGGGGTTGCCAGAATCGCAGGCGGAGTCCATTATCCGAGCGATATTCTCGGAGGGATTGTTTTTGGAATTCTCGTAGGTCTATTAATTAATTTTATGCAGCCTATCTTTTTCCCTAAAGAACTGGCTGCCAATTAATAACATGCCTGGATATCTTAATTCGTTCAATAACATCAATGACGCATATGCTTAATTCTTATACAGAAACAAAAAATAAATTGAGCAACATTTTGATGGAAATAAAAGGAATTGCGGCAAGTAAATTTTCAAAGGAAATATTGCAATTGGTTGGCAATAAGCTTGAAGCCAATATTTTTACTCTTGTCGTAGTGGGACAATTCAAACGGGGCAAAACGACCTTCATTAACACCCTCCTCGGAAAAGACCTTTTACCGACCTCAATAATCCCCTTAACATCAATCATCACCGTTCTTAAATATGGTGATGAAATAAAAGCAATGGTTTTAATGAACGACGGCTCGCAAAAAGAAATTCCAATTGAGGATATTCAGCTTTACGCCACGGAAAAATATAACCCAAAAAATCAGAAGGGAGTGAAAAGCGTAGAGGTTTTTTACCCGTCCCCTTATCTTAAAAGCGGTGTGCAAATCGTTGACACGCCTGGCGTGGCTTCGGTGCACGAGCACAATACTAAAACTACTTACCAATACTTGCCTCAAGCTGACGCCGCTATTTTTCTGGTGAGCGTTGACCCGCCGTTGACGCAAGCCGAGCTTCTGTTTTTGCGGGATTTGAAAAAAATAACATCCAAAATTTTCTTCATCCAAAATAAAATTGATATGGTTAGCGATATTGACCGCCAAGAAGCACTGGTTTTTACGAAAACGGTGATTGAGGAACAAGCTGGATTTCAAAGTGCGTTAATCTTTCCGCTTTCAGCGAAAGAAGCCCTTGAAGGCAAGATTAAGAACGACACGGAACAAATTATTAAAAGCGGGTTGCTTAATTTTGAAAAATCATTGGAGCAGTTTCTTTTGGAAGAAAAAGGCAATGTTTTGCTTCATTCATCTGCTGAAAAAATTGGGAGCGTTATAAACGAAGAACTGATTTTGGCAGAACTTGAAGAAAAATCGCTACGCACTCCGCTTGATGAGCTTGAGAAAAAACTGGCAAAATTCAAGGTTTTTCTTTCTGATATGAATCAAGAATGCCTTGATAGCGGAAGGCTTCTTGCGGAAGAAGTTAAAGAGCTGCGAAAAGAAGTTCTGGAAACGAATTTGGAAAAATTAAAAGAAGAAAAAACAAAATGGCTCACCGCCAAAATAAATGAACTGGCGATTGCTAATAAAAAAGAAGGCAATAAAAAATTCATTGAACTGTTGAACAAATTTCTGGCTAATCAAATTAGAGAGATATTCGCCGATTGGAAGATTGCGGAAGAAAAAAATCTGAAACACCATCTCGGAAAGATAATCAGCCGTTTTACCAAGCGTATAAATGACGTCTTTGAGAAAATTTTTGTTTCTTCATCCGAGCTTTTTGGCGTATCCCAAAGAGAAGTCAAAATACAAGAAACTTTGCCAGCAGAAATAGAGTTTAGGTTTCAAACCGAAGATGAAGAAGATATGCTTAGCCTTACGCTTAATGCAGTTAAAAAAGCATTGCCTAAAACTATTGCCCATAAGATAATTTTGAAAGAAGCGAGAGACCGAGCTGAAATGCTGGTTGACCGCCACTGCGGAAAACTCCGTTATGATTTTTCGCAAAGAATGGAAAAGCTCGTGAGGGATTATAAAGTTGTATTTGGAAGTGCCGTTGAAGAAATGCAAAAAGATGTATTGCGGGCTTTGGAGGCTGGATTGTCAGCAAAGCAAAAAACTGAAGCAGAAGTATCAAATCAAGAAGTCAATCTCCGCAACAGTATTGCCAAACTCAATGATTTTAAAAAATCAATTCAAAGTTTATGAATGCAGGACTTTATTTAATCTTTCTTCCTTTTGCTCTTATCGCCGCAATTATGGCGTATCTCATCACCTATAATGAGTATATGCACCATTACACAACAAAAAAAGAGCCGAGAAAAATGGCTTTAGAATCGGCGATTTTCACGCTCATTTTCTTTACTGTTATGGGAGTTTTTATCATTTATGCATTAACCAATTGGATAGAAAAATAGTGAGTTGAGCGGTAGGGTAAAACAAATAGTGAGTTAGGGGGTGGCAATTATAGTGAGAGAGCGTATCAGTCTACCCGTTAAAAGTGTTGCAGTTAGAGCACTCCGCAAAATTGAGTTTTCATCAACGCCAATAGATGCCAATAGCGGCAATCATTGAGGGAAATTAGAGGGTCAAATTTTTACAAATTTTGAGAGGGTGTTTCAACCATCAAAAAATTTTTAGAAAAGGAAAGGGGCACTACGGTTATTTGAAAAATCCATCGCCAAAATTTTTTGCGGGGGCGGCAAAAAATGGGGTTTTAGCCCGCTTCAAAGCCGTCGGAAATTATGGTATTATCTTACTATCGCTAATAACTGGTTAATTTGTTGGAGAGAAACGCTCGGATAAGGGAATATTTCATTCCATTTTATCGTTCGTAGTTGCCCCCTCCAAGCGAGCCAGTGAATTTTACTATTGTTTTTGATATAATCTACTAATAATGAAACATATTAACTTAAAGGGTTCTTGGATTATTAAAGCTCCTATTAGTGAAGTATTTAAAATTATCAGTGATTTTGAAAATATGCCAAATAATTTTCCAGCAGTTGCAGAGTCTTTAGTTATTATTAAAAAAGATGGTAATAAATTAGAAATTGATGCAAAAGCAAAGTCTTTCGGTATGGTATTGCCAGTTAAAATGAAAACAGAAATTATTCCTGGAAGAGGGTTTATCTCTGATAATGAGAATTCAAAATTAGGGATATCGGGTCATGAAGAATTTTTAATGGAAGAAATAGAAGAAGGAACGAGGATTAATTATGTTTATGAGCTTGATATCCACAATAAATGGCTAAGAGTGATAGCCAAACCACTTATAGGGTGGTATTCAATGAAGTTTTGGGAAAAAGCTTTTATCTATAGATTAAAAGATATTGTTAAAAAACAATAATTTTTTTATTTGATATTTTTCAAAAAGGTTCCCACTTCGTCCCAAGTTCGGAGCCAGCAATTTTATTTTTTTGAGGACCTCAATTCTTTCTTTGGTCTATACTCAACTTTCCAATTAAGTCCAGGTTTTATGTTTGATATAGCGGGTAATAAATGATTAAGAAGTTGTTCTGCTGTCATACGAAATTTTTCTCCTTTCGCAGAAATCTTAACCCAACCATCTTCATCACGAAAATATTTTTCTGTGAAGTTTTTTGTGCCCATTGAAATTATATAGCTTTCATTTGTTAATTTCATATTTCAACATTATAGCAAATTTTAGTCCTGAAGTGTCAATGTTGGAAACTTCTCAAAAATCTTACTAAACTCAATATCTCTTAATATTTGAACCCAGTTAAGAGTTCTGAACTCGTCCACAAGATGGAGCAAACTATTGACAGGATAGATTAAATATGCTATGCTGTTTTTATGTTCTTACAAATCTAAATAACATTTGAAAGGAGGATTTTGAATGAAAAAAATCGTTGATATCAATGGATTTACAGTGGAATATAAAGAGGGGCAAATTATTGCCATAACTGCGGCTGGCGGCAGAAAGATTAGGCTCGGGCAGACAATAACCGCAAACGGACGTTTCGGAGGTAAGAAAGGGATTAAAGGAATTGTAGAAGTTATATGCGAACCATATTCCGGAGGCAGAACAAGCGATGTCATCGATGTCCAATTCAGTGGTGATGAAGAACTCACCCATATGAAATTTAAGGACATCTCCAAGTAGTAATATAGTGTAGTTATTTAGATTTAGAGATTTAAGCATTGGCCCGTTCAAGGATAAAAACCTTGCGGGCTTTTTTATTTTGAATACTTTTTAATATTTTTTAGTTTACAATCAAATTCCAACGTTCGAAAATCGTTCCATCTGGGGAGCTCATAAAAAAATTGCCAATCAGGCGGTTTTTTGGTAGAATAGATAAAAAGTTTAATTTAATAAAATAAAAATATGCCCTACATAGCAATATCTATTGTCGTATTAGCCATTATTACAGTAGTCGTAATTTATATAGTAAAAAGTAGGATGAGATATATGGGGCAAGAGACAAAAAAAGAAAATAAACTAATGTTCTGGATCGGAATAGTAATTGTAGCAATAACAGTGATATTTTTCTTAACAGCGAAAGAAGAATTTGAGAATAAGATGTGGGTTGTTCCTATTTGGATAATGGGGATAGGATTAATAGCGGGTTCACGATATAGATTTCTGAAGTAATAAGTTTTCTTTAAGACTATTCACTAAATAGGTTCTAACGGCGTCCAGTCCTCGGAGCTAACTATTGACAGGATAGCTGAAATATGCTATTCTGTTTTTAGTACCTAAAATACTGCCATGGAGGTGTCTAATGGGGAGCGGAAGTTTTGTATCATTAATTTATGGATTAGATGCTCTTGAATCTTTCTTTCTTAAAAAACTCGATGAAAAAGTTTTATTCCCGGCCCGGTTTAGGATGCTGACTAACTGGTTAGCTCCTTATCTAAGGGATTGCCAAAAAATTCTGGATGTCGGCAGTTCCGATGGACGGCTCGCCAAATGCCTGCAGGCTGCCGTTGGCGGCGAGTTTATTGGCGTAGACGTGCTAGTTCAACCAAATCCGGCAATTCAGGTAGAGCGTTATGATGGCAAAAGATTGCCTTTCGAGCAGAAATTGTTTGACTGTGTTATGATGATTGACATGCTTCATCACGCCGAGAATCAAGGCGAACTGCTAGCGGAGGCCAGACGAGTTTCCAGAAAATATATTTTAATCAAGGACCATTATTGGAAAAACTGGCTGGATTTTCAAGTCTTAAAAATTGCCGATTACATCGGCAACAAACCTTACGGAGTAAATTTGCCCTATCGGTACAAAACCCTTGAGGCCTGGGAACAGATGTTCCGTCGGCACGGTCTCAAAGAAGTAAAGCGAAAAGTCTTTCGCTTTACACCAATTGACCCCACCAAACAAGTGATATTTAAACTGACGATTTAAACATTACGCGGCAATGCGCGCACTACCGACCAGGCTAGGTAGTACCTTCTGAAAAAAATGAGGGCTTGGGCTCGGTTTCCTCCGAGCCTTTTTTATTTAATTATAAATTTTTTGCGATATTAAATTCAGATTTCTAGAGATACTTTTAATTTCTGTCATCTTTTCTCTTAGCATTGAGATATATTCTCTATTTTCCAGCATTATAATAAACTTTGGGCTTGGGAGCTGACAAAACCGCCTCGTAATTGGGGCGGTTTTTTGGTAGAATTATATAAAGATTAAACTATATTATGTTAGAAGAACTATTTTTCATCCTCGGGGTTGTAAACAATCTATTTTTAATTTATATCTTTTTGATTCGGAAAAAAATGACCACTTTGCAACGAGTTGGGAAGTTTTATTTTCTTTTGGCAATTCCAGCTGTCTATGGAATTTTCTTAGTTCAACAGGAGTATAAAACGGTACGATACAGTATCTTCCTAGGGATATTTTTGTTATTCTTAGCCTTGGAATTTTTATATGATTATATTTTGAAGATTCCTTTCCGTGAGAATTTGAAAAAGTATTGGAAACCAGCGATACCTTACTTAGCTCTTTATTATGCGATGAATTACGGATTTGTAGTGATGGTTTGGAAAAACTATTCTCAAATAGGAGGAGCTATTATGCTTGGACTTTTGATTATTCAAATAATAGTGAATATACGCACACATTCCTAATCATAATTCGAAAATCGTCCCATTGAGTGAGCTCCGACTTGCCGCCTTATCAAACGGGCGGTTTTTTATTTACTCTGAACCTGTCTAATTGGTAGAATGAAATTAATAGATTGATTATACGAAAATACTAAAATTAATATATGAAAAAATTTTTTACGATCGGACGGCAACGAAAGTAAATGAAAGAAAAGACGCAAAAATGGAAAACTAAATTTTCACCTATGCTAAAATTTGGTATAATATAGATAGCTGTATTAAAATTTTTTGTTTATGGCATCCAAAAAGTATATTAATTTCAGAAATTTTTTAAAATTTTGCCTTATTTTTTTGGCAGTAACGGGTTGGCTCTTTTCCGGTTTCCCGCAGATTTGGCAAAATCCACAGATTCCGCCGGAAATTCATGAAACAGAAGCAGCGGGTATTAAACAAAATATCATCGTAGCTTGGCCTTACGCCGAGGCCGACATTCCTGACGGCTGGGAGCGCGATACGACGCTTGATGCTTATTTTTTAAAATCAATTCCTAATGCAGCCACTCCTCCGGGCACAACAGGCGGCGCGACGACTCACACCCATACCGCCTCAAATGACGGCCATACCCAGACTGCGAGCCATACTCATGCCACTAACGGGAATACTCCGGCGGCCAGCGGAACGGCTACAACAAAAGCCGGGTCAGCCGGCAATCTCGATGCACACGTACACTCAATACCGGATAGCAGCGCGGTGACAGCCAGCGCCATTCCAGCCGGCAGCACAACGATCCAACCGGCTTCAAATAATCCGCCTTATCGCGAGGTAATTTGGATTTATAATACTAACGGCACCACTGAGATTCCCAATGGCGCCATTGCGTTTTTTGACAGCGCCGGCGATATACCCGTCAACTGGAATGCGACCAGCACCGGCTTGTTTTATAAAGGCGCAGAGGCCGCCAGTGACCCCAATTCCGCCACTCAAGGAAGCGACACTCATACCCATACGAGCGACCATACCCATACCCAAAGCGCGGCGTCTGCCCATACCAGCGCAAACACAGGCCAGGCATCAGCCGCTTTAGGTCTTTCAGGCGGTACCGGCACCGATTTTGCGGCTACCACCCATGTTCATTCCGTGACTTATGGTAACGTCAGCTGGACGACTGGCTCGGCCTCAGCCAATGTTCAGAATAGAACCACCCTGCCGCCTTTTATTGGCTTGGTGGCGGCGCAAAATAATACTGGCTCAGCTGCGACGCCTGATAAAGTAATTGCCGTCTGGCATCAATCCCTGACTCCACCGGGAAATTGGGTGCTTTGCGGCAGCGGCCAGACCTGCAATATTGATATTTTTGACAGATTTGCGATGGCCACGAGCACCGCCAATTTGCTAAAAACCGGCGGGGAAACTAGTCATAACCACAGTGCTACTTCCCATTTTCATACCTCTAACCATACTCATACGCTGACCTTTGGAAGCGTGAGTGCAACATTCAAAAAAAGCGCTCCTGTTGCCAATACTGTTAGCGGCCCCAGTCATACCCACGCGACTCAACTCTCCGCATCTGGCGGTGCCAATACTGATGCAACGACCATAACCGTTAATACCAGCACCGGAGAAACCCGGCCGCCGTTTTATCAAGTGGCGTTTATTCAATACCAACTCGTAATTTCTATCACTCTGGACCGAGAAAATTTTGATTACGGAAAAATGAATAATAATACCGCCTCAAGCACGCTTACATTATGGAGTGGGGCCGGACTCACCGCTACCAACGGCGAGATGGCAGCGAAATTTTATATCTACGGCGCAAATACTGGTGGAGGCGCTGGAAGTGGAGGTTGGGACTTAGACACGACAACTTCCACCCCTGATCATTATGTGCATAAATTTTGCAACGAGACCGAAGATGATTGCGCATTGTCGGGGCCTTATGGAACCGATTTCATCGCTTTAACCGGAAGCCCGGCATTACTTAAAGAAGAAAATGTGGCGCCGGGCGAAAAGGTCGTTTTTCAGCTCTCAATGCATACCCCGAACTCCAGCACGGTTTACACCACCCAAAACGCGGAGGTAACTGTTCAGGCATCGGCGCCGTAAAGGTCTGTGGACAACTTTTTTCCAATTTTCCAATTTTCATTATATAATTTGAATATAAGTAAGTAAAAAACCTCTATTAAATAAAGGGTCGATACCATAATAATAATAATAATAATTACTAAAAAATGAAAGATTTATTTTCTTTAATTGCCTTAGTGGCTTTGGCGGGAATGATTATCGCTGTTGGCGTCAAAGCGGGCGACACTGACACGGTTACGGGAACGGTAACAGTGCGGAATTTCGCCATATCTATTGAGCCGACAGAGACAAGTTTTGATTACGGAGTAATGGCCAATAACAGCGCTTCAAGTACGATGACGTTATTTCCTGCCGGAGAGGGTATTACTGCCAACAATGATGGAAGTAAAGCCAATTTTGATATCTACGGAAATCATACTGGCACAGGCGCTGCCGGTACTGGTTGGGACTTGGACACGGCAACTTCCACCGAAGACCATTATATGCATAAATTCTGCAACGAGACTGATGATAATTGCGCGGTGTCCGGGGTTTTTGGAGCCGATTTCACGGCTTTAACCACAAACCCGGCAACGCTTTATGAAGATGTGGTGGGGGAGAGCGGAACAGTCGACTTCCAACTCTCAATACATACTCCGAATCCCAGCACAAAATATACCCAACAGAGCGCGGTGGTAACGGTTCAGGCGAGCGAACCCACCACCCCTTAAGCGTGGCAAAACCCCGTTAATCTTGAAAAAGCGCATTGTTTATAAAAATTATGAAAAAAGCCGCTATTTTAATTTTGGGCTTGATATTGATTTTACCTGTTTTGGTATTGGCTAAAATCGGCGTGGGCGTGGGAATAGGAAGAATTCAAGTTGACCAGCCGTTAAAAAGTGGGTTGATTTACTCTCTTCCCACTTTTATAGTCGTCAACACCGGAGACGAGCCGTCAGAGTATGGCGTTCAGGTTGTTTACCATGAAAATCAGAAAGAGTTAAGACCAGCTAAAGAATGGTTTAAGTTTGAACCGTCTCAATTTCATCTGGAGGCGGGACAAACGCAGCAAGTGCGGATTAAATTAACTTTGCCGATAAGGGGCGCCCAGCCCGGCGATTATTTCGCTTTTTTGCAGGGACGGCCGATTATAAAGACAGAAGGAGGAATGACAAATGTCGGCATAGCGGCGGCTACCAAGCTTTATTTTACCGTAGCACCCGCCAATTTTTTGGTCGGAATTTATTATCGCCTTGCTTCTTTGTTTAAACTTTACTCTCCCTGGAGTTATGTCATTTCGGCGATTTTTATTGCCGCATTGTTGCTTGTCTTAATTCGCAGATTTTTCTCATTTAATTTTGGCATTAGTTTTAAGAAAAAAGGGAATGAATGAACAAAAATTACTTACTTTTTTTATTTTTTATAGAGATTATCCTAGTTGCCGGATTTCATTTTTTTTATCAGAGAGTTTTAGCTGATACAAATAGTGCGATTACAATCACCGTTAAAATAGCGGTTTGCGGCGATGGCGTTAAAGAAGGATGGGAGGATTGCGACAAGAGCGATTTTGGCGAAGCAAGTTGCTCAAGCCTGGGTTTTTCCAGTGGAACGCTTACTTGCACCGCCGCCTGCGAATATGACACTTTTCAATGCGTCGCGGGTCCGTCTTGCGGAGACGGTTCTTGTAATGGAAGCGAGAATTGCGCCAATTGTTCACCAGACTGCGGCACGTGTCCTCCAGCCGGAGGAGGAGGAGGTGGAGGAGGTGGAATTATTATGCCGCCAGCTCCTCAAACCGCTGTTATTTTTTCAGGCTGGGCTTATCCTTTGAGCAAAGTAAGTGTTTTAAAAGACGGCCAGCTGGCAATCACTACCATTGCCGGCCCGGATGCTAATTTTAATATTTCGTTGGCGGGTTTATCTGCTGGTAATTATAATTTCTCAGTTTATGGCGAAGATAGCCAAGTCCGGCGTTCTACTTTATTTACTTTTCCGGTTTACATTACGTCTGGCGTAACCACTAATATTAGTGGTATTTTTATTACGCCAACCATTGCTGTTGATAAAAGCGAAGTAAAACAAGGAGATAATATCGCGATTTTTGGGCAAAGCGTGCCTAATGGCAAAATTACCATTTCCATAAATTCAGACGAAGAATTTTTTGAAAAAACGACCGCTGATAAAAACGGTGCTTATTTATACAATCTTGATACCACGCCGCTTGATATGGGCCAGCACCTTACAAGATCAAAAGCCATTCTAAACGGCGAGGATAGTTCTTTTGGCAGGACGATAGGTTTTAGCGTCGGCATAAAAACCGTCATCAAAGCCGATGAGAAATCTTTAAGGGGCGACTTGAATAATGACAATAGGGTAAACTTGGTTGATTTTTCCATTGCCGCTTATTGGTACACCAGGCCGATAAGCGCGGACTTTGCGGTAAAGGAAACCGAGAATCTCAACGGCGACGGAAAAATTGATTTGGTTGATTTTAGCATTATGGCGTATTACTGGACTGGGTAGGCCCGCTTCGCGGGAAATCCTAAATCCTAATTTCTAAATAAATCCGAATGTTCAAAATCCAAAAAATAAACATTATTCTTGTTGCCTGCATTTTATCATTTTTTGCTTCTCCGGTTTTTGCCACGCAGATTTATTTACAAGCGGATTCTGCCACAATAAAACCCGGGGATTTTTTGAAAGTTTCTGTTTTTATTAATACTGAAACAGAAATCATTAACGCGATACAGGGAACAGTAGTATTTCCGGATAATCTTTTAAAAGTGGAGAAAATAAATGAAGGAAATTCTATTTTAAGTTTCTGGGCGGAAAAACCGAATGTTTACGAAGGAAAAGAAATCAGGTTCGCGGGCATTGTTCCCGGCGGTTATCAAAATAATGAAGGCTTGCTTTTTTCTGTAATTTTTCAGACCCTAAGCCAGGGCAACGGAGCTGCGGCGCTTAAAGACGTTCAAGTATTGCTTAATGACGGCAAAGGAACAGCTGCGGAATTTTCTGTTTCCAATCTAAACTTCGTTGTTACGGATAAAGCATCCGCTATTTCTAAACCGGAAATAAAAGATAACGAACCGCCGGAACTATTTACCCCGGAAATCGCCAGTACCCCAGAAATGTTTGAAGGCAGATATTTCTTAGTGTTTGCTACCCAAGACAAGGGTTCGGGCATTGACCATTACGAAATACGCGAAGGAAAGGGGCCATTTATCTTTGCCGAAAGTCCCTATCTTTTGCAGAACCAAAATCTTGATAAAGAAATCGCGGTTAAGGCGGTGGATAAGAATGGTAACGAAAGAATTATTGTACTGCCACCCCAAAAACCATTGTTGTGGTATCAGAATTATTGGATTCTTGGTATAATGATGATAATAGGGTTTATTATTGTCGGAATTATTTTGCGAAAAAACTTATGGCAAAGATTTACAAAATTGCGCTAATATTTTTGTTCTTGGGGATGTTGCCAATAGCTGCTGACGCGGCGACTTTGTATTTTTCGCCCTCATCCGGTTCTTATGCAATCGGCAATTCGTTTTCTGTCAGCATATCTGTTTCAAGCGCGAACCAGGCGATGAACGCGGCTTCGGGCGTTATTTCTTTCCCTCAAGATAAATTAGAAGTTGTTTCGCTTTCCAAAACCGATTCCGTTATGAATGTATGGGTTGTGCAACCATCTTTTTCCAATTCTTTAGGCATGATAAATTTTGAAGGGGTTGTTTTAAACCCGGGTTTTGTCGGTTCTGCCGGAAAAATTATCACTGTTAATTTCAAAGTAAAAGCGGCCGGAAATCCGCTTTTGAAATTTTCTTCGGGTTCGGTTCTGGCAAATGATGGCAATGGAACGAACATTCTGGAGAGTTTGGGGACGGCGAGTTTTTCTTTGGGAGTCGTGGGACCTGCAGCTCCCGAGTCAACCACTCCGGTGGAAACAGGCAAGGT
>Ga0315281_10006288_pt1 | contig 16927 bp, 14 predicted proteins | sample YL17G07_0_MG_FD_204540 | JGI IMG/M metagenome (GOLD analysis project Ga0315281, IMG submission 204540) | Sediment microbial communities from Yellowstone Lake, YNP, Wyoming, USA - YL17G07_0 | ecosystem: Environmental > Aquatic > Freshwater > Lake > Sediment | place: USA: Wyoming | collected...
GCCAGCACCATGGGTCTCGACACGGAGGCCTATCTCTCTTTGCTGGGCGCTTTCCTCGCGGTGGCACTGGGATTCGCGCCTTGGGCCACAGCCGCTGCGCTGCGTATATCTCTGGATTGATGTTCTGACAGGACGACTGAGTGGAACTTTATTGATGCTGTTTCATAAATACGCCTCACCGAAAGTCTTCTATGTTCTCGCCGGCCAAATGATTCCGTGGTTCGCGGTCGCAACCCTGCTCCTGCTCGGCTATGGCCTGTATCAGGGGCTATTCGTCGCCCCGCCTGATTACCAGCAGGGCGAGAGCGTGCGCATCATGTTTATTCACGTGCCGGCGGCCTGGTTGTCCATGTTCGCATACATGGTCCTGGCCACTTCCGGCGCCATCGGTCTCATCTGGAACATGCGGCTGGCCGATATGGCGGCCACGGCGGCCGCACCGATTGGCGCCTCGTTTACGCTGCTGGCACTGGTCACGGGCTCGCTCTGGGGCAAGCCGATGTGGGGCACCTGGTGGGCCTGGGACGCGCGCCTCACCTCCGAGCTGCTGCTTTTTTTCCTTTATCTCGGCTTCATCGCCCTGCAAGCGGCCATCGACGAACCGCGGCGCGCGGCGCGCGCCGGCGCACTGCTCGCGCTGGTCGGTGTCGTGAACATTCCGGTTATCCATTTTTCGGTGCAATGGTGGAACACCCTGCACCAGCCGGCCTCGATCAGCGCTATTAACAAAATCGGTGCACCGGCCATACACCCGAGCATGCTGATCCCTCTTTTGGTCATGGCCGTGGCCTTCACGTTGTTTTTCGCCACCGTGCTGCTCATGCGCATGCGCGCCGAAATCCTGCACCGCGAGCGCCATACCGGCTGGGTCGCGGAACTGGTGAAGGCATGAACTGGTCAGAGTTCTTTGCCATGGGCGGTTACAGCCTGTATGTGTGGGGCTCCTATGGCATGGCCGCCCTGGTGCTGGTCTTCAACGTGTTGGCGGCACGCCGGCGCGAGAAAACTGTACATCGGGAACTGGCGGCCACAACGCGTCTGAACCAGGCTGATTAAGGATGGCAAGCCTGCACAAAAATATGCCATAAGCATTTGAAAGCAAGCCTGCACAAAAAGGGTTATTTTCCGAATGAAACCGAGACACAAGAAACTCATCGCTATTACCAGCGGCGTGGCAATCCTTACCGTTGCCGGGCTGCTGGTGCTCAACGCCTTCCGCAGCAATCTGGTGTACTTCTTCAGCCCCAGCGAAGTGCTGGAGGGCAAGGCACCGACCCAAGGCCTGCTGCGCATCGGCGGACTGGTCGAGAAAGGCAGCCTGAAGAAAACACGCGAAAGCCTCAAGGTGGAGTTTACCGTCACCGACAACAGCCGGCATCTCACCGTACGCTACGACGGCATCCTCCCCGACCTGTTCCGCGAGGGCCAGGGCGTGATCGCGCAGGGCCGCTTGCAGCCTGACAATGTATTTCTCGCAGACCAGGTACTGGCCAAGCATGACGAGAACTACATGCCGCCAGAAGTGGCGAAGACACTCAAGCCGATACCGGCAGAGAACCAGAAGAAAATATAACGCATGAAGAAATTTCTTATCCCTATCGGCATGTTCGCCCTGCTTGGCCTGCTACTGGCCTATGGGCTGAAGCTTGACCCGCGCCGGATTCCCTCGCCGCTCGTCGACAAGCCGCTGCCGGCCTTTTCCCTGCCAACACTCGAGAACCCGAAGCGAACGATTGCCAACACTGATTTGCTTGGCAAAGTGGTGCTGATCAATGTGTGGGCGTCCTGGTGCGTGGCCTGCAAACAGGAGCACCCGGTGCTGCTGGGTCTGGCGCGCGACAAACAGGTGCAGCTCATCGGCCTCAACTACAAAGACAAACGCGAGGACGCGACACAGATGCTCAAGGCCGAGGGCAATCCGTACGACGTGATCATTGTGGATGCCGACGGGCGCGTGGGCATCGACTGGGGCGTGTACGGTGTGCCGGAGACCTTTGTCGTCGACAAGCAGGGTGTAATCCGCTACAAACAGATCGGCCCTATAACACCTGAAGTTTGGGAGCAGACACTCCTGCCACTGATCCGGAAACTGTCCGCCTCCTGAACACCAGGCACCTGAAATTCAGGTGGTTCCGTATTTCGTTTCAACCAGAATTCCGATTTCTTTCAGGAACGGCGTGGGCAATACGCCGCCGGCGCTGACTATCACGGCGTCGTTGCGGAGCTCGATGCGCTTGCCGTCCTGATCGAGAATCACCTTGTCGGCATCGATCTGCTTCACAGTCGACTTGAGCAGCACCTGCATGCGCCCAGCCTTTTGTGCCTCCTCCAGCCGCTTGCGGTTCTTTTCTTTCACGCGCGCAAACGCTTCGCTGCGGTATGAAAGCGCGACGGTCGTGCCTGGTTCGTCGGCGCAGGCCAGCGCCGCTTCCAGCGCGCTGTCGCCGCCACCCACCACCAGCACGTGCTGCTTGCGGTACTGTTCCGAATCGATCAGCCGGTACACGACCTTCGCCTGCTCCTCGCCCGGAACGTCGAGTTTGCGCGGCGTTCCGCGCCGTCCGATAGTGAGCAACACGGTGCGTGTGCGATATTCCTGCTTCGAAGTCCTGACCACGAAACCATGGCCGTCTGGCTTTATGTTCTCCATGCGCTCGAAGAAATTGATCTTGAGCCCGGTCTGCTTCAGGACCCCCTGCCAGAATTCCAGCAACTTCTCCTTGCTCACCTCACCGAACTTCATTTTTCCGTAGATTGGCAACTCTACCGGTGCGGTCATGACGACCTTGTTGCGCGGGTAGTGATAAACCGTCCCACCAAATGCGTCTTCCTGCTCGACGGTAACGAAACGCAACTTCTTTTCCATGGCGCGGAGCGACGCTGAAATGCCAGCCGGTCCAGCCCCAATGATGACAACGTCGTAGGGTTGCGCACCACCCTTGAGTTTGGCGATGGAATCCATTGCCTGCCGACCCTGCTCCACAGCCTTGCGGATTAGCCCCATCCCGCCCAGCTCACCGGCAATAAAAATTCCAGGCACGTTGGTTTCGAAACTTGGACTGAGCTGGGGGATATCCATGCCGCGCTTGGCGGTACCAAACACAAGCTTAATGGCATTGTGCGGACAGGCAGTTTTGCAGGCGCCATGGCCGATACAATGTGCCGGATTCACGAGCACCGCCTTACCGCCGATAATACCAATCGCCTTCTCTGGACAAGCCGCTACACAGGCTTTTGAGTTCAGACAGCGCCGCGGGTCGATCACCGGATGCAACGACGGTGGCTCGGTAAGCCCAGATTCGACCGCGCTCTGCCAGGTCGCCGCATGCGCAGCCTCATGCCGGCGATGGCGACGCACATACCAGACCATCACGGCAATCAGCGGCAGGAGATACAGCGCGGTAAAGAACAGATCAAAGAGCGTCATTACATTTTGTAACCAGTGTTGAATTTCCTGGGGCATTCAATAGTTGAGTAACTATATCAACAACTACCCTAGTCTCCTACTTAGCCTACGGATGATATTGTATTGCAAGGATTTATTTGTGCTTCACGGCGCCTCCACTGAGCCGTTGGTCCGGTCGATTCAGCAGCCTGCCAGATTACGTATGAAACAGCACTAGAGAATTGCTACTATTGATCCATATAAATATGCATATTTGTCTGTTTTCAGGCTCCCAAAAACGCCAGAACTACACAGTTAGCCCATAACTGTCGCGCATGCTGACAATACACATGAATTATACGCAGACTCTCTCAGCAAGACCTTCGGCGCAGGATACCGCCACGCGCGCGCCTGCAAAGCGCGGTAGTTTGCTGTTGCTACCAGTAATTGTCTTAACCGGCGTACTCATTTGGCTGTCAGCCGGCCGCAAGTACTACTCGCCAGGTGACAACTTCGGTTACTACATAGGGCTTGTGGGCGCGGTCATGATGCTCATGTTGCTGCTCTATCCGTTGCGCAAACATGTCGGATTCCTGCGAAAACTCGGGGAAATCGGTCACTGGTTCCGGTTTCACATGGTATTTGGCATCGCTGGTCCCATGCTCGTCCTGTTCCATTCGACATTCACCATCGGCTCAATCAATGCCGGTGTTGCCATGGCTTGCATGGTACTGGTAGCCGGCAGCGGTGTCATTGGACGCTTCATGTACAGGCGTATTCACCATGGCTTATATGGCCGGCGTGCAACGCTGCAAGATATTCAGGCGCAGCTTGGCACCCAAGAAGGCGAAGTACGATCAAAATTTCACTTCGTACCTCGCGTGGAAGCGCACCTGAAGGCCTTTGGTAAACTGGCCCATACACGCCCAAACGGCTTCCTGCGCTCAACCTGGCAGTTCCTCACCATCAGTCTGCATGCTCGCTGGGTACATGCCCAGTGCAAACATGAACTCCGCAAGGTTCTTGGAGGACATGCCGTGCAGCGTGGCTGGGACCGCGCCAAGTTCGCCCGCCGGCTCGCTGTTGCCAATGAGAAAGTACGGATTTACCTGGAGGCCGTTCGCCATACGGCCCAATTCAGCACTTATGAACGCCTGTTCTCGCTCTGGCACCTCTTGCACGTTCCCTTTGTGTTCATGCTGGTGATAAGCGGTATCGTTCATGTCATCGCCGTACACATGTACTGAACGGGAGAATGGTGCGCGCTGCGAAAGGAGTGCTGTTCTGGTTGGCATGGCTGGCTCTGTTTCTGCCCCTGCACGCACAAGCAGAGAACGTGGAGACCGCCATCATGCCGGGCAAGGTGATTGAAGGTCATGCGAAAATCGAAAGCGAGTGCTCGAATTGTCATATGCGCTTCAACAAAAACGCCATGAGCGGTTTGTGTCAGGACTGCCACAAGGACATCAAGGCGGATGTGGCGCGCAAAGAGGGTTATCACGGCAAGATGCCGGATCAGGAATGCCGCGTCTGTCACACTGATCACAAAGGCCGTGAGATGAATATCGTGCTGCTCGACGAAAAAAAATTCGATCACACCCTGACAGATTTCCCGCTCAAAGGCGGGCATGCCGCCACCAAGGTCCAGTGCAAGGATTGCCACCAGCAGGGCAAGAAACATCGTGAAGCACCGTCCGACTGCTACGCCTGTCACCAGAAAGACGATAAACACAAGGGCTCGCTCGGCAAGGCCTGTGCCGACTGCCATAGCGACAAAAACTGGAAGGACACCACATTCGACCACAGCAAGACCAAATTCCCGCTCGGTGGCAAACACCGCGACGTGAAGTGCAAAGATTGCCATTCCGATCCGAAATTCAAGGGCGCACCCCTGCAATGCGTAGCCTGCCACCGCAAGGACGACGACAAAAAGGGACACAAGGGCAAGTTCGGCGTGAAGTGCGAGACCTGTCACACCGACCGTGACTGGAAGTCGATGCGTTTCGACCATGACCGCGACACCAAGTACCCGCTCAAGGGCAAGCACCGCGCCGCCAAGTGCGAAACTTGCCACACCGGCTTCCTGTACAAGGAGAAAACCCCGACCCTGTGCGTAGCCTGCCACCGCAAGGACGACGACAAAAAGGGGCACAAGGGCAAATTCGGCGAGAAGTGCGAAACCTGCCACGCCGAGAAAGACTGGAAGGAATCCATTTTCGACCACGACCGCATGACCAAATACAAGTTGCGCGGCAAGCACATCACCACCAAGTGCACAGCCTGCCACAGCGGCTTCGTGTACAAGGAAAAACTCAAGACCGACTGCTTCAGCTGTCACGAGAAGGACGACAAACACAAGGGCCAGGAAGGCAAGAAGTGTGAATCCTGCCACAACGAGAAAGACTGGAAGGTGGCACGCTTCGACCACGGCCTGACGCGCTTCCCCTTGCTCGGCAAGCACTTCAAGGTGGAGTGCAAGAAATGCCACCTCACGCCGACCTTCAAGGACGCCAAGATCGAGTGCATCGCCTGCCATAAGAAGGAAGACAAGCACAAACTCAAGCTCGGACCGAAATGCGGCGATTGTCACAACGCCAACGACTGGAAGTCGTGGAGCTTCGACCACGACAAGCGCACCCACTTCAAGCTGGACGGTGCGCACAAGGGGCTGGATTGCCACGCCTGCCACAAGCGGCCGAGCGAGCGAAAGATCAGCCTGCCGGGCAGCTGTGCCAGTTGCCATGCCGATGAGGACATTCACGAAGGTGGCTTTGGCAATCAGTGCCAGCGCTGCCACGAAACCAGCTCGTTCCGCAAACTACGTCCCGGGGTGCTAACCACACCCGCGGGGAAAAAATAACAACTCCAATCGATGTACACGAGGCGCGCCATGATCCACTCGATAACCATGAAACAAAAACTCTTTGCAGCTGTGCTGGCGCTGACGTTTTTGATGTTCGCTACCACGGCCTCCGCCGTGGAACAGCGCACGGGGACGAGCTTCGATCACGCTAAGACCGGCTTTCCGCTGCTCGGGGCACATGCCCAGGCTGATTGCCAGACCTGCCATCTGCAGGGCATTTTCAAGGGCACACCGCAGCAATGCGATGTCTGTCACACAAAGGGCAGCCGCCTCGCCATCACCTTCAAGCCTGCCAAACACCCGAAAACCACCCGGCAGTGCAGTCAATGTCACACCTCGACGGTTACGTGGACCGGGGCGCGCTTCGATCACATCGGCGTAACGACGGGCAGCTGCGCCTATTGCCACAACGGTTCGGATGCCACTGGCAAGCCCATCAAGCATGTTGTAACCACTAAACCTTGTGACGATTGCCATCGCACCACCGCCTGGCTTCCGGCGACCTTCGACCACTTTGGTGTGGCGGCAGGATCCTGCGCCACGTGCCATGGTGTCAACGCCACCGGCAAACCAAACGGGCACTTGGTTACCAGCGCTTCGTGTGACACCTGCCACAGCACCAATGCCTGGAAGCCAGCTGGCGTTGACCACAACAACCCCGCTATCGTCGCCCCGGGTCAGTGCATCACCTGCCACGGTATAACCTCGACGGGTCAAGTCGCCGGGCATATTCCCACGAACCTGTCGTGCGATGCCTGTCACAATAAGTACCCCGCGCGCTTCGGCCCCTCGACCTTCACGCATTCACTTGCTCAGGGTGTTGCTCCAGGCCTGTGCGGCACCTGCCATAGCGGTTTCTATGCCGCCGCGCCCTCCAATGCGCAGGGGAAGAGCAAACCTCATATCCCCACGACCTTGTCGTGCGACGCCTGTCACAGTCAAAGCTCCGGGACTTTCAGCGGCGCAACTTTCACGCATACGACAGAGCAGATGTCAGGGAATGCCTGCAACACCTGTCACAGCGGTGCCTATGCCGCCGCGCCTATTAATGCGCAGGGGCTGAGCAAACCACATATCCCCACAGGCGCCTTATCGTGCGACGTCTGTCACAGCTCAACGATTGCGTTCAGCGGTGCGGCCGCGACCTTCACGCATACGGCAACGCAGATGTCAGGGGGAACCTGCAACACCTGTCACAGCGGTGCCTACGCCGCCGCGCCTATTAATGCACAGGGGTTGATTAGCCCGCACATTCCCACAGGCTCCTTGCAGTGCGATGCCTGTCACACCTCATTTACAGCGTTCAGCGGCGCGAACTTGACCTTCACACACCTGGCGAGTCAGGGCGTCGTGGCGAATCAATGCGCTACTTGCCACAGCGGTAGCTATGCCGCCGCGCCGATGAATGCGTCGGGGAAACTCCAAGGGCACGTATCCACGTCTTTATCGTGTGACAAATGCCACAGCATCAATGCCTGGAAACCAGCTATCGTTGACCACACTAACCCTGCTATTGTCGCTCCGGGTCAGTGCGCCACTTGCCACGGTGTCACCGCCACCGGCAAACCAAACGGCCACGTGTCCACCAGCAGCTCGTGTGACGCCTGCCACAGCACCACTGTCTGGAAACCGGCAGGAATAGACCACAGCGCCGTCGTCGCGGGCACTTGCGGCACTTGTCACGGTATTTCCGCGACGGGCCAGATAAGCGGGCATATTCCCTCGGGAACCATGTCCTGCGACGTCTGCCACAATAAGCCTCCCGTCGCGGCGCATTTCGGCCCCGCGATCTTTGCGCATACGGGACCACAGATGTCAGGGAATACCTGCAACACCTGTCACAGCGGAAGCTATGCTGCTGCGCCTACCAATGCGCAGGGGCTGAGCAGCCCGCACATCCCTATCGCTGCCTTGTTGTGCGATGCCTGTCACACCACCTCAAAGACAACGTTCAGCGGTGCGGCCGCGACCTTCACGCATACGGGACCACAGATGACAGGGAATACCTGCAATACCTGTCACAGCGGTGCCTACGCCGCCGCGCCTATGAATGCCCAGGGGCTGAGTAGCCCGCACATCCCCACGGCCGGCATGTTGTGCAGCGTATGTCACACCAACACAACGACCTTCAGCGGTGCGGCCGCGACCTTCACACATACGGTGCAGCAGATGTCAGGAGGCACCTGCAACACCTGTCATAGCGGTGCCTACGCCGCCGCGCCTATTAATGCACAGGGATTGAGCAGCCCACACATCCCCATAGGTGCCTATTTGTGCAGCGTCTGCCACGCCAACACGACGGCGTTCAGCGGTGCGGCTGCGACCTTCACGCATGCAGCCAACCAGGGTGTCTCGCCGGGTCAATGCCTTACTTGTCACGACGGTAGCTACGCCGCCGCGCCCAACAACGCGTACGGCATGAACTCCACCAGCGGTTACAAGCACTTTCCGCCTGCGACCGGCTTCGCGAACTGCGACGCCTGTCACGGGTCTTATGCAGCGTTTACGACCTACACCAGCGCGAGCTGGCACCAGGGCGTGCCGTTGGCGACGACCACCGTGTGCATCACCTGTCATGATGGCACGCATGTATACAAATCTACTCACGACATAGGGTGGCAGAAAGGTCACGGCTCGGCCCCGGATTCACATTGCAACAAGTGCCACACCAGCCAGACGGACTGGAAACAGGGCGTAAGTGCCACGCGTCCGAATGGCACGGTCACAAAAATGCCGCAATTCCGGTCACCGCAACCAGTCCGGCCCTCCCAGCCGCTCTTGAAAAAATGATCCTGCGGCACACACCATTGTGTCCGCCAGCCTGGGCTACCCACCGGTGGTGGCCCAGGCTGGCATTTTGTGCCGCGAGTCTGCTGACTTTGCACGTCGTGCACGCCGACGTGCTGGAGGACATGGAAACCCGTACCGACCAGGGAGTCGGGGAAATCCGCCTGGTATTTTCCGTGCCGGTGCGCTATCTCAATCACTTCCCTGCGGAACGCGGCGAACTACTCAAGGTCTATCTCCAGACCGTAGGGATGGAAGTGCCCACAAGCGAGGCGGTACGCGGCCACAAGCGCTCACCCGCCATGCCGCTGGTGCCTGCATTCGCCGTGACCTATACCACCGCGCAAAATTGTTACTCCACACGCGAACCGTTGTGCCTGGATATCCAGTTCAGCCGGCCGGTGCATTATCGTCTGCGCCCCGGCGAAGACGGACACAGCCTGCTGATACACATTCTTCCAGAGTCCGACAAAACAAAGTTACCAACGACTCCCTGACACGCTGGGTGCATTGCCCAGTGTCATAATCTCCCAACTTATCCAAACTTCATGCGCAAGACGTTTCTGTTGTGGTTAATGCTGACACTTTCATGGTCGGGATCGATGGCTGCGCAAACCGGGGCAGCGTCCACCAAGGACCCTGACGATTCACGCTACGCGATTACGCTGCTCAGCTCGTTCGATCCGATTCCCGACACGATGTTCCCGCGCAACATTCCGGATCACGTCTACCGCACTGAGGCATCGATTTTTGGCCGCACCATCTATTTTGTGCGGTTGGGCTTTTACGCCACTGCCGGCGAAGCCGAAGTTGCGAAAGACCGGATGTTGGCGCGCTACCCGGCAGCACTGGTTACCCGGGTCGCACCGGATGAATATCTGAAGATCACGGGAGGAAAGCCCAAGGCCACTGAGACTGGAGTAGCCAAGGTCACGCCGAAGCCGGTGCTGCCATCTCCGCCAGCAACACCGCGCGCGTCTACCACCAGCATATCCCTGCCTGCCACACCGCCCGTGCCTGTAGTGACACCAGCCGTCCCGCTGCCACCGGTCGCCGCAGCCCCCGGTGTACCGACTTCGAAACCGGAAGCAGCGGCAGCGCCAACAGCCAGCACCACAACACAAACAGCGGTCGTGCCGGTTCCCGCTCCCGCCGCTAAACCTGTCTCGGCACTTGAGCAGGAAGCCGGCACTTTCATGGAGCAGGCGCGTGATGCGCTGATGCACAATGACAACGTGGCGGCTCTACAGATTCTCGACAAGCTGCTGCGACTCCCGCCGAACTCGTATTCGCAGGACGCCCAGGAACTCATAGGTTTGGCGCATGAACGCCAAGGACAAAAAACTTCTGCCCTGCGGGAATACACGCTTTATTTGCGTCTCTATCCGGAAGGTCTCGGCGCGGATCGCGTCCGCCAGCGCATTGTGGCGCTGGAGTCACCGCCGGCCCGCGTCGAACTCAAGAAGGAACGCGCAGAAACCAACGTCGCCTCGGTCCGCGGCAGCCTGTCGCAGAACTACTATTACGGCCAATCGCAGGTCGACAGCACCACCACCGTGCTGGGGCCGGCCGTCACTTCCAGCCTGACCAGCAATGACCAATCGGCGCTGTACACCAATCTCGACCTGCACGGCCACTACAGCAGCGGTAACTGGGACAACCGCTTCGTGATCCGCGACACGTATACAGCGAGTTTCCTGAGCAACGTTGACAGCACCAACCGCCTGTACTCGGCCTACTACGAGATGAACAACAAGGTGGATGAATTCTCCGGCCGTTTCGGGCGTCAGTCGGGGACCAGCGGCGGTATCCTCGGACAATTCGAAGGATTTGCGCTGGGCTACAATTTTCTGCCCAAGTGGCGCATCAACGTGGTCGCGGGGAAACCGGTTGAGCTCTATACGGTCCATTACTCCAAACTATTCTGGGGCGCCAGCCTCGACTTCGGCCTGTTTGCCGAACACTGGAACGGCAACGTTTACTACATCCAGCAGACTGTCGATGGCATTGCCGACCGGCAGGCGATTGGCGCCGAAGTACGTTACTTCGACCCGAGAGGCTCGGCCCTACTGTACGTCGACTATGACACCCTGTTTAGTTCGCTCAACATCGCCACGTTCCAGGCCACCTGGCTGAGCAGCCCGACCACCACCTGGAATACGCTGCTTGATCACCGCCTGGCGCCGACGCTCATGACCAGCAATGCGCTGTTCAATACCAGCACTTTGAGTACAATACCGATTCCCCCTGTTACTCCTACCCCTGGCCAGGCTGGATCCATCAGCTACTGGCTGCAAAACGTTACTGAGGCACAACTACGCCAAGTGGCCGTGGACAGCACCCCCACGTTCGACACCTACGTGTTGGGTGTGTCACACAATATCAACAGCACTTGGCAGATCGGCGGTGATGTGAAGCGCTACAACCTTAGTGCAATACCGTCCAGCCCTACGCTCACCACTAACCTCAAGACTGGCGCCACGTACATGTACACGGTGCAGGCCATCACCAATGGACTGATCCGGAGTCGCGACCTGTCGGTACTAAGCCTGAGCTATCTGGATGGCGCGACCTATCAGGGCGAAACACTGGCGTTCACGCATCGCATGCTGTTCCAGGATCACTGGACACTCGATTTGGCGCTCAGCTATTATCTTCAGCAAGACGACACGCAATCAAATATTATCGGATTTGACACACACATTGTTCAGTTCAGCAGCAACCGGATCGCCCCTTTGATACGGCTCGGCTATCTCCGGGGAAAAAATATGTCCATCGAAGCCGAACTGGGTATCGAACAGAACAGAGCTCATTCGGTTGACGCCAATATCACTACCGGCACATCCGCGACTTCCGACACGAACACGGCTCGCCACTACTTCATGCTCGGCTATCGCTGGAATTTCTGACACGATTCATTGCATCGTTACCCCGCCAGGGAGAAACCGGTCGCTAGTACCGGTACACTGAATGAGTTGCCCGACCCGGAACGAAATCCCTGCGAAAACCGGAGTTGGCGAATCTGTGGTCGCAGCTATTTACAATACTGCAATATAAATTGATGCTCCGATATCGCTGACTTGCTGCCAGATAAAGGCAGCTTGGGCAGACCTGACCCACCACAGGCCAATCGTTTACATCACTGTCACTGATGGGGAAAGACCACTTTCGAGACAGGCGCTGGTCCGGTATTAAGAAGATTCACATCAACAACGGAACGCCTGGCGGCACAACATCAGAATGATGTCCGGAATTTCTGCAGAACTTGTTACTGTTTGTTTTTCCAGTCTTGATGGGGCATTACCGCTCCCTGAGCGCAACACTACTTAAAGAGTGGGAACCCGCTATATAAAAACCAGCGCCTGGCTTCGTCAGAGTATTTCCATTCTTCTTCCATTGTCAGGCTGCGTTCGGCCATGCGGGAGGTGTGCACATAACGGATACGTGCTGTGCGCTTGATGATATTGCCGTCTTGCTCCACAAGCGGCGAAACCGGCTCGTAGGAAGTGATCTTGATTTCCTTGAGTACAGCGGCATCGGGCAGAGGCTGCACCTGCGCGGCTTTGGTGGCCGAATACGCCACCGCAAAGTCAGACCAGGCCAACGCCTTCGCATAACCACGCGCAAGATTATCGAACTGCTCCAGACGCGACTTCGGCCCCAGAGCAACGCAGCCCGCCAGCGCAACCACACCGATAAAAAGTAGCAGGAAGCGCATGTATATTCTCATCCGGAAATTGATCGGGACGCCGGAAGTCCGCGGGACGTCAGTGACGCTGCTTTTCACGTGCGTCGGCGATGGCCTGCTTGAGTTGTTCACGCGCCGGATCCTGCGCGGGCAGCAACTTGAGTAACCGCTCCCATAGACCCAGCGCCTTGCGGAAATCGCCTTGCTGGTAGGCCGTAAAACCGAGAAACCAGAGTGCATCCGGATGCGCCGGCTCGAGTTTATTGAGGCGGCTATACAGAGTTTCCACCAGACCCGTGGTAGTGCCGGGATTTTCATTGAAAACCAACCAGGCATAATCGGACAGTACCGCGACATTATCCGGCGCCAGCTCATAAGCCTTGGCGTAGGCGGCAAGCGCCTTGTCTTTGCGCTCCATCACGACATACGACCGTCCGAGCCGCGCCCAGCCTTCCGGGTCGTTTGGCTGGGTCGCGAGACGTTTCTCAAGCTTTGCCACCATCTCAAACACCATGGGCGGAACCCGGGCGCTGTCCGCACCGCTGCCTGCTGCCAGCATGAACCCTTGCAGCTTGCCGGCATTCTGCCAGGCATACAGACCTCCACCGAGCACCAGAAGTATCGCCGTCAGCAGTGCGGTCGCGATCTGCGCGGTACGTCTTGGCAAGGCCACGGCACCGGCCACAGACGGTGTCACGGCCTCCAGACGCTTCAGGACCGAGGCAAGCTCGGCGGACAGGCGCAACTCCTCGTCCTGTGCCACAGCGCTGTCGACACCATGATCAGTACGTTCGGCATCCAGTTCGTTGAGCTGGGCCACCAGACGGTCACGCAGCTGCTCGAGATCGGCGCGCTCACTGACCGCAGAAACCACCGCCGTGCTACGCAACGGGCGGGATAGCCACCAGAGGGTGACGACAAGCAACAGGGCAGCGAGAATGAACAAGGCGATCATGGGCGGTTAATCCTGTTGCTGGCGCGCGGCGCGCACGCGTGCCTTGTCCTGCTTGCTGAGCGCCGCGGTGGGTGGTGGTGGCGATGCACGACTGCGCTGGCGCAGAAATATCCAGCTCAACAGTGCGAGCGTAATAAGCAGTACTGGCGGAACAATCCAGAGCAGCAACCCGGCGCGATCCGCGGGTGGCTTCATAAGCACGTAGTCGCCATAGCGCGTCACAAAGTAATCCACAATCTCATCGCGCGACTTCCCGGCCACCAGTTGCTCACGAATAATCTGGCGCATGTCTTTGGCCAGATCGGCGTTCGATTCGGCCACCGGCTGATTCTGGCAAACCGTGCAGCGAAGGTCTTTGGCAATCTCAAGCACTGCCCGGTCCAGCGGATCCTCCTGGACCGGTTCGGCCCAAACCGGCAGCATAAAGCTTAAAAGCATGCCACAGATGCACACAGATAAACGCAACCAGGTTCTGTTCATATTTTCACGTGAGCTCATCTGTGGCCGATTCCTTACTGCTTCAATTCGCTTACTGCTTCATTTCGCTGCTGCGGTCGCTGCCACGACATCTCGCGCCATTCGACGCCGGCTGGTGAGCGTGATACCAAGCCCGAAGATCGCAATCATGCCGCCACCCCAGATACACTGTATCAGCGGGTTCACGTATACGTGCACGCCCCATTTCGTCTGGTTACCTTCGCCCACCGGATCGGCAATCACCACGTACACGTCGCGCAGCAGGTTGGAATGAATGCCAGATTCCGTTGTGGGCATTTCCTGCACCGGATAGCGGCGTCGTTCTGGCAAAACCACAACGCCCCGATTCAGCAACGTGAACTGCCCCTGGACACTGAAATAATTATCGCGCTGGAATGAGCGCACGCCATCGAAACGCAGGCGCTCGCTGCCGATCTCCACGACCTCGCCAGGCGCCATGACGACCGACTTCTCCAGGCGAAACAAACCGGAACCGGTCAATCCGATCGCAATCGTAATAATGCCGAGATGCACGATCATGCCGCCATAGTGACGACGATTACCAAGAAGGGTGCGCGCGAGTGATCGCGGCAACACCTCGCCTGGATGTTGTACACGACGCTGTTGCACGGCGCGCGCGTAGTCGGTAACGATCGTGCCGATCACAAAGGCAATGAGCGCCGCCGCCACCGGACCGGTCCAATACAACGGCCAGGAGGCGATCAGCATCACAATACCCGCAGTCAGGCCTAGCGCCGCGGGTACCAGCAGTCGACTGCGCAGACGCACTGGATTGGCCTTGCGCCAGGGCACCAGCGGCGCGATGGCCATCAACAGCAAGGCGGCAAGGAATATCGGAATCATCACTGCATTGAAGTACGGCGCACCCACTGTGATTTTATCGCCGCTCAGTGACTCCAGCGCCAACGGATAGAGCGTCCCGAGCAGTACACAGGCCGCCGCCAGGGTGAATACCACATTGTTCCAGACGAACATCGATTCACGCGACAGCATCGATGTCATGCCCTCTTCGGCCTCCTGAAAACGCCCACGCGCAAGAAAAATGCTGAACGACGCTGTCAGCACAATGGTCATGAACCCGAGAATATAGGCGCCGCGCCCGGGATCCACAGCAAAGGCATGCACCGAGGACAGCACACCGGAGCGCACCAGGAAGGTACCGAGCAGTGACAGCGAAAACGCGGTAATGACCAGAAATATATTCCAGGCATGCAGCATACGCCGCCGTTCCTGTACGGTAATTGAATGCACCAGCGCCGTGCCCACCAGCCACGGCATGAACGAGGCATTCTCCACTGGATCCCATGCCCAGTAACCGCCCCAGCCGAGCTCGTAATAGGCCCACCAGCCGCCCAGAATGATCCCGGTGGTGAGGAATCCCCAGGCGATCAGCGCCCAGCGCCGAATATGCGCAATCCAATATTCACTCTTCCAGCGTGTAATAAGCGCCGCCATGGCAAACGCAAAGGGCACCGAGAAACCGACGTAACCGAGATACAGCATGGGCGGGTGAATCACCATGCCCGGATCCTGCAAGAGCGGATTGAGGTCATGCCCGTCGGCCGGCACAGGGAACAGGCGCAAGAACGGGTTGGACAGGAACAGAATCAGCCCGAAGAATCCGACCATGAGTGCGCCTTGTACCGCCAGAATCGTTGGCAAGCGATCCGGGTAATGTCGGCGTCCGTGAAACGACACCAGCATGGTGTAAAGCGTAAGTACCCACACCCACAGGTACAAGGAGCCCTCATGCCCGCCCCACAGTGCCGCAACCTTGTAAAACAGCGGTAACTTACTGTTGGAGTTAGTGGCAACATACTGGACGGAGAAGTTGTCGCTGACGAAAGCATGGATCATTGCCAGCCCGCCCACAGTGGTGAGCACAAACATCGCGATCGAAGCGTTGACGCCGACGCGTGCCAGCTCTGGTCGATGAAAAAATTGCGCCGCCGCCGGGGCAAGCGCCATCACCAATGCCACCGCGAGCGCCAGATAGGCGGCGAAATGGCCGAGCTCAACCAGATTAAATTCAAAGCCGCTTGAAAACATGTCTCTCCTTGAAGCCGCCGAAGTACAAACGTGCCTGCCGGGCATGCCCGTTGGTCAAACACGGTGGGGATTCCGCGCAGAATTCCGCCTGCGCGTATAGAATTAAAGCTGCAGAATCGTATCTCAACAGCGCTTTACGTACCACCCGTTTCCGCGGTCCGGATCACCCAGTTATCCAAAAAAGTTGTGCACAATTTCTGTGGATAATGTTGTGTACAACTATCGATCGAGATTTTTATAGTGCCTCCGCAAAAGCAGCCAGACATATTGAATATTTTTTATACAGATCGTTTTTTGTATTAAAAACAATGGTCTGTGCTTATATTGCCGAGCCTGCCAGAAAAACAAACCTGTGAAAATACATGCAAGACCGTGATTTTTCTGGCTGTGTACAAGCTACTTTTCCAGCCGCAGTGATTTTTCCCTGAAATTACGTAATTTGCCAGGGTGAACAGCTCGATTGACCCAGCTGAAGCGCGCTTGGATAATCCTCGCCCACACCATTATGAACAAGCAATTTCCCATCCCATCTGCACCAAGCTTTATCCGCCGCCTTGGCGCCATGCTTTACGATGGTCTACTGCTGGTAGCCTTGTGGTTTGCCGCCACAGCACTGCTGCTGGCCGTTAGCGGTGGGCACCTGGCCGATCCGGATCGGCCACTATGGCTTCTATATACCCAGCGTGCCAGCCTCCTGCTGGT
>Ga0315281_10006289_pt1 | contig 16924 bp, 14 predicted proteins | sample YL17G07_0_MG_FD_204540 | JGI IMG/M metagenome (GOLD analysis project Ga0315281, IMG submission 204540) | Sediment microbial communities from Yellowstone Lake, YNP, Wyoming, USA - YL17G07_0 | ecosystem: Environmental > Aquatic > Freshwater > Lake > Sediment | place: USA: Wyoming | collected...
AGTGGCGATTGCGGCGTGCCGAACTGCGACACGCTGACCCAGAGCCAGTATATTGACTTGGGTTTCGGCGCGACCACCGCGCAATACCTGCGCCTCAACGGCGGCCCGGCGCGGTTTGCGTTTGCGGAAGTGCAGGTGGCGATCGTGCTGTAACGGGCCTGAGGCTGAATGTGCGCCAACGGGGTGGCGAAAGTGGTGATGGAGGAGATGCAGAAGGCGGGGAGTTAAAATCGTTAACCGCGAAGCCCGCTACCTAACCGGATGTTGAACTAAGCGCTTCGCGCAGTTGGCGTGTCTCTCCGCGCAGACATTTCCTCTAACCTCGACTAACTTCATATTCACCTCCACCTCCACATCCGGGCTATAGTTCCTGTTCAACCTTTTTTCTCAACAGGAGCTATAGCCATGACCCTTTTAAGACAACGCCTGCTCGAAGATCTGCGCCTGCGCGGCTTTTCCCCCAAAACGCAGGAGATGTATGTGGGGGCGGTCGCGCAACTGGCGGGGCACTATCGCCAGCCGCCCGACCAACTCACTGAAGAAGACCTGCGCCAGTATTTTCTTTATCTCAAGGATGTCAAACGCGTTTCGCGCAGCACCTGTACCATCGCCCTGTGCGCGATTAAGTTCTTTTACCAGCACACGTTGCAGCGCAACTGGTCGATTCTAGACCTGGTGCGGCCCGGGCGGGAGAAGAAGTTGCCGGTGGTGCTCAGCGTTGCGGAGGTGGGGCTGATCCTGAAGCACGTTCACTGCCCGCGCTATCAAACCTGCCTGGGCACCCTGTACGCCTGCGGCCTCCGGCTACAAGAAGGCACGCATCTCCAGGTCGGGGATATCGACAGCCAACGCCACCTCGTGCATATCCAGCACGGTAAGGGCAACAAGGATCGCTATGTGCCGCTACCGGAACCTTGCCTGGGGCGGTTGCGGGAGTATTGGCGTAGCCATCGCCATCCCACCTGGCTCTTTCCGAGCCTTCACCGCCAGGCCCCGTCGGGGTCCACGCCCATGTCTGAGAGCGGCGTGCAAAGAGCCTTCCAGGCGGCCCGGCTAGCCAGCGGGGTGCAGAAACCGGCCACCTGTCATACCTTGCGCCACTCGTATGCGACGCATCTTCTCGAAGCGGGCGTCAGCTTGCGGGTGATCCAGGAGTATCTGGGCCATAGCTCACCGACCACGACGGCGCTCTACACCCACCTGACCCAAAAAACGGAAGGGCAAGTGCTCGACGTCCTCACCCCAGTTCTGGAAGCCTTATGGGCCTCGAACTAGCCGATCTCTTCCGCGAGTATGGCCCGGCGTATCGCGCGAAGTATGGGGAGCGAATGCCCCCCAGTCATCGGCAAGTCATGCGGGCCATTGAGCAATGCCGCACCGCCGCCCTGGGCGGGCAGGTCTACTCCTGTCCCGATTGTGAGGGGGTGACCGCCTACAGTTATCATTCCTGCCGCAATCGGCATTGTCCCAAATGCCAAGCTGAAAACGCTCAGGTGTGGCTGGAGCAACAAATCGCCCTGCAATTGCCGGTGCCCTACTTTCTGCTGACCTTCACCTTGCCCGCCAGTTTCCGAGACGTGGCCCGCAGCCACCAGAAGCTCATCTATGATCAGCTCTTCCGCACCTCGGCGGCTGCCACGCAGGCGTTGGCCAACGACCCGCGCTATGTGGGCGGGCAGATCGGCCTGGTGGGCGTGCTGCAGACGTGGGGGCGCAACCTGGCTTACCATCCGCACGTGCATTACCTGGTGCCGGCGGGCGGGTTGGGGGCCGATGGCCAGACCTGGCACCCGGCCCGGGCTAACTTTCTGGTGCCCGTCAAAGCCCTCTCGAAAATCTTTCGGGCCAAACTACGCGCGGCCTTGCAGAAGACCGCCGCCGTCTATCAGCTCATTCCGGCGAAGGCGTGGAAGCAAGCCTGGGTCGTGCACTGCGAGCCGGTGGGGTCAGGCGTGGAGGCCTTGAAGTACCTGGCCCCGTACATCTTTCGGGTGGCGCTGAGCAACAATCGTCTGCTGAAGATGGAAGCCGGGCAGGTGACTTTTCGCTACCAGGACACCGACTCGGGGAAAGAAAAGTGGTGCACGCTGGCGGCGGAAGAATTCACGCGAAGCGGCCGCTTTCTGCAGCACGTCTTACCGAAAGGCTTCGTCAAGGTGCGCTATTATGGGCTGTTCAGTCCGGGTAAGCGCAAAGCGTTAACGGCGTTACGCCACCACCTCGGACCCTTGCCCCCCGCGCCCCCCGCGCCCCCCGCGCCGCCCCCGCCTCCGTCCGGCGCTGACGAGGCGGCCACCCCCACCGGGCCGCTGGCGGCCGCGCAGACCCCGCGCTGTCCGCGCTGTGGCCGCCCCATGCAACCCGGCCAGCACCTGCCTGCCACCGGGCGGGCGCCACCCTGAGCTACCCCGGTGAAAACGATTGAAGTCGCGGCTTGTTTGCGGGACGCTGGGGAGGAGACCCGGCGCACCCACGGCTTGTCCTACCCTGATCGCGGACAAAACCAGCGGCGCATCTGATTTCAGCCCACGGGCGCTGGTTCGCACCCTAGCGTCACCCCGCGGCAACTTTCCCGCTGGGCCGACCGGGAGTAGAATAGTTGCCAGCGACCTAAGGTGCGGCGGCCAGACGCGGCAGGGATTTGCCTTAAATTCCAAAGGGGAACTGCGCTCGGCTTAGTTCAACTATGGATTATGTGGCGGCTACGTGTCGTATCTTGGGGCATTCTTTTCGGCGCCGCGCCACATCAATCCTTAATTCGTTGGGCGGCTTCAAATATAGTTCAATGCTAGAAGTTCGCATTCCCATTCTGTTCTTAGTAGGAGCACTGCTGGCAAGTTGTTTGCGTGCGTCGCCTACGGCGAGCGTCACACCAGCGGCGCCAACTTCACCTTCCACTATCCTGTCACCGACAGCAACGGCTTCCACAATCCGTTATTCAACGCCAACCAGATCGCCATCGCCTGTGAAACCCACCACTACAAGCACGCTGGTTGTGCCGCCCGAAACCGTCTTGAAATACCAACGTCTTGATATTGCCTCAGATCTACCACCGGATGCTATTCCGGCTGGCATACTCATTCTCTTTGGCAAGCAGTCCCACCGGTTAAACTTCGATCAACGAGTTCAACAGGAAATTTCGAGTGAAACTTCATGTTTCTCGACCTCACCGGATGGAAGATGGCTGGCTTACTGCCAGTTCTCTGATAATCCAGCGGCAGACGAGTTGTTGATTGTCGAAAGCGCCGATGGGCAGCAACAGAAGAACCTCCCCATAGGACAAGATTGGTATTGGTTCAGCACAAGTACCTGGCTAGACAATCAACGACTGGTGTTCAACCTGTGGAAGGATAGATCAGTTATTCCAATGCTTTATCCAGTTGTAGTGGTCAACCCGTTTACTGGTGAGCAGCGAAAGTTTTCTTCGGATTATCCTGATCTTAAACCCTCTATGGTAGGTCCAGCAGGTACGATCCATTTTATATACAGCACCGTTGTGTACGATCCGTCGCTCAACCTGGTGGTCTATCCCCAAACGACAAAGGATGGGAAGAATTACGTTGTGCTGTGGGATCGGCAGGCCCAGAAAGCCGTGGCAAGAGTCGAAGAACTTGGCGTTTTTCTGCATACCCCGTTGTGGTCACCCGACGGGAAACAGTTTGTCGTTGCAGTCGAGCATCAAGTGGACAGGCAACACAGCGACTTTATTGAAGAATGGTTCGGTGTAAGCCGGGAGGGACAAGTCCAGCAGTTATCGCATTTGGGGGATTTCTTTGTGCATACAGAAATCGGCGCGGCCAATTGGTCGCCAGGCGGGCAACGCTTAGCTTTTTGGTTGGATGCCAAACCCAGCCGGTGCGAGGGGCAAAACTTGGCTGTGCTGGAGATGGAGACACAACAAGTCACCGATTATTGTATCCCGGGCTCTATCCACGGAGACGCTCCACCACCAATCTGGTCTCCGGACAGCCGGTACATCGCGGTGCAAAATTACTATGATACCAATGCTAGTCATGCGATTCTGGTAGACACTAAGCAGGGCTGGGCGGCTCAGGTTAGTGAAAATGCAATGCCAGTTGGATGGCTGGCGGAACCATAAAGAGCGCAAGTTGAAAGCAACTATGAATTGCAAATCAACACGTCGCCCAACCATGCATGCAGGCGACGCGCTTTACACTGAGTTGTCAAGGGGTTGGGTTACACGGTTGCGTCCAGCAGGGACGCCCCCCAGCAACGCGTCCAGCGGTAGCGGCGCAAGCCGAAGCGCCTGCGCGTCATGTTCCAAGCGCGCCATCGCCTGGCGATAGTCGCGCTCGACGGTCGGGTCGGCCACGCGCGCATAGCGTTGCGTGGTGTTGAGGTCGACGTGGCCGAGCAGCTTTTGCAAGGTTGTGACCGGCATCCCCTGATTGATTAAGCGCGTGGCCAGCGTATGCCGTAGGCGGTGTGGGGTGACATGCGCGACCCCGGCTTCATCGCCCACCTGACGCAGGCGATACTCCACCCAGCGATAGGTCAGGGGTTCGGCGGCGGTGCGATAAAACAGCGGGGCGTCGGCGGGGAGCGCGGGCCGGGCGGCCAGATAGCGCGTGAGCGCCTGCTGGGCGGTGGCCGACAGATACACGACGCGGTCTTTGCGCCCCTTGCCCTGATCAATGTGCAACCGCCTGCCGGTCAAGTCGAGATCCCCACGCCGCAGGTCAAGGAGTTCATTCAAGCGGATGCCGGTGTGGGCGAGCACGAACACCCAAGCGGCATCGCGGCGCGCCTCGGGCGTGTCCTGGACGAGATAGGCCCGCAACTGACGGTCGAGTTGGGTGGCTTCGGCCTCGGTCAGATGGCGTGGGGCGACGTTGCGGCCCTTCGGCAATTCCAAGCGGAAGAGGCTTTCGGGAATGGGGTCGCCCGCCTGCTGACGCTCACGCAACGCGGTCCACAGCGGATAGAGTACGTTCTTCACGGTGCTGGGGGCGCGGGCGGCGGCCAGCTGTTCATGGATATAGGTCTGCAAATCCGCCCGCGTCAATTCACTCCAGGCGTGCACGGGGCGGTGGGCCAACTGCCACGTCCAGAACTGGGCCAGTTCGTCGAGACGGCGCTTGCTGTGGCGGCGCGGTTGGCTGGGTTTCCAGTTCCGCGCCTGATGGTGTACGCTGGCGAGGCAGGCGTCGCGAATCCAGGCCGGGAGCGCGGGGGCCCACGTCTCAGCGAGTTCCGGCGGCGCAGGCGGGGGCGCGGCCGGGGTGGGGCTGGTCGCCGGGGTCGGGTGGGGGGGCTCAGGGGCGGGCACTGGTTCCGGAGGGCCAGCGGGGAGGTCGGGCGGGAGCGGCGTCTCCCACTGGGCCATCGCGGCCGCGTAGTCTTGGCGGACGTGCGGATCCGCGCCAGTCAGATAGACTTGGGTGGTGCTCAAGCATTCATGGCCCAGCAGTTTGGACAGCGTCGTCACCGGTAGGTCGTGCTCGACGAGTTGGCGGGCGAACGTATGCCGCAGTTGATGACAGCTGACCTGCACGCCCGCCTGCTGCGCGAAGTGGTGCAACCGCTCCTGGAGTCCACTGACCGTCAGCCGTTGCCCGCGCGCATTGGGACACAGCGGCGTGTCAGCCTTGCCTGGGGTGAGCGCCAACCAGCGCGCCACGACGGCGTAGGCGTCGAGACTGAGATAGATGCTGCGTTCTTTGCGGCCTTTGCCGAGCACGCGCAACCGCGCCGGTTGGGTCGCCGTCGCCGGGGCCAGCACATCCCCACGGTTGAGGGTCACCACTTCCCCCACCCGCAAGCCGCCGCGGGCCATTAAGGTGAACCAGAGTTGGTCGCGGGGTTGGTCGAGCGCCAGCCAGAGTTGCTCAAGCACTTCGTCCGAGATATCCCGTGGCAAACGCTGGCCGCGCTTGGGCGCGTGCCGCCAGGGTTGCACCGGGTTGGGCCGTTCCAACGTGTTCGTCTCGCTCGCCCAAAACTCGAAGAAGGTTTTCAAGGCCGCCACGCGGCGGCTGACGGTCGCGGGCTTCCACCCCCGCTGTTGGCCGGACTCGACAAAGGCATCGATATCCTGCGGCGTGACTTCCCCCCAGGGCTTGCTACACCCCTTCTGAAATTGGCGCAGGTCGCTCAGGTAATGTTTGGCCGCCGCGTAGCGTCCGTTCCGGGTAGCGGCGCTGGAGATAGTGTTCAAACTGGGTGAGGGCCGTCGGGTTATCCATGTTGGACCTCCAGTGGCGCGCGAATGCTTCGCGCCTATACTATAAGTCCAACTCAGTGTAACGCGCTCCGCGCCCCGAGCGGTCAGTTTACCCAAACATTTTTCTGAGTCCAAGCATCACTGGCGACCCGACCGTGCGCGCCTGATGCTGCCGTTGGGCCGCTTATAATATATTCACACACACCAATAACTACCATTTCTGTCTGGGAAGGGCAACCTGATGCTCGCCAATGAACAATCAAAAAATCTTTCATCGCAGAAAAATCCATTAGAGTTACTCGAAAGGCAAGTAAAGTTACTCGAAGACATCCGCGAGTTTCAACGGCTACAACTAGACCAACAGAAGGATTTAAGCCTACGGGTTGAGCAACTACAGAAAGCGCAGGAAGAATTGCACGAAGAGTTGCTTACGACTGAGCATACTGTCGCCGTCACAGATTTCGATATGCCATTCTCAGCACTGGTAGGCTGGCTGGTTAAGTTAGCAGTTGCAGCAATACCGGCCACCATTATCATGGCTGGATTGTCCGCTGTTATCGCGTTTGTACTGTGGTCTACACTTGCCATATTCACCAAATGAGGACGGAGTAGCATATGCCATCCGAAATCATTGTTGTCAGTCTGATTTCTTCAATTATAGGTGGATGCATGGTGGCATTTATCAACCACTTTTTCACAAGAAGGAGAACGGAAGCAGAGACGGAAAAACTGAGGGCAGAAGCTGAGAAGATAAGAAAGCAAACCGAAGCGGAGACGAGAAAAATCGAGGCAGAGGCTGAAAAGTCTAGGGCAGAAGCGCAAAAAATACGCCTCGAAATGGGTGAAGTAAGATATACTCAATTAACAAGGGAAGTGGTCTTTGACAGAGATGGCAAAGACTTTCCCTCAAAATTCTACTTGATTGATGACAAAGGACTACGACGGCTAATTCCCAATCCTGATAATGCTCTGCTTTTTGCAACCCATAAAGGGCTTATAGGCATAAGTCACGAACAGCTCGAAGAAATCAAGCTTGGTACATCCCTGCCGGAAATTTCAAAGGACTCATTTTGCCGTATCAAACACGATTTTTTCCTAATCATCGGAGAAAAGATTTTCTACCTTACATCACTAAGTCATGTTTACAAATACTGGGATAGCATAGACTCTGTTCGAGAAATTCGCCCTGATGAACTCCGCAAGTATCAAGTTTTTCGGTAGCGGCGAACAGATGCATTGGTGGAACAAGGAAGCACACAATATTTCAGCCGCAGGGCGCGGCCCAACCCGGCATCCTGAGAAACTCTCCCTCCGTGGCCCTTTATGTGGGCTGAGCCGTCAAACTGAAGCCCAGTTTGGCGGCTTTCTTTTTAAGCGCGGCAAATTCCCGATCCTGCCATTGGCGGTCATAGTCTTTGGCGCTCAGCGGTTCATAGGCGACGCGATATTTGAGGAGGTGATAAACGACCCGCGCGATTTTATGTGCGGTGGCCACCGTGGCTTGCTCCGGCCCCAAGTAGGCCCGCTTGCGCCGATAATACGCGCCAAAAACCGACTGGCTTTTAGTGTTAGCTTGCGCCGCCTGCCGTAAGGCTTGCCCGGCGCGATTGTCAGTCTTGAGCGTCCGTGACCGCAGAATTTTGCCGCCCGAAATATCATTGTGGGGGGCCAGTCCCAACCACGAGCAGAAGTGTTTGCTGGTGGGGAACTGACTCACACTTGCACCGCACGCAAGTGCAGGTGTATCGGTGCCCACTTCCGCCACCACCGTTTGGGCAATGGATTGGCTAATGCCTTTCATGGCGACCAAGTCCACGCCCGTGAGGCGGAACAAGTGGGCGCGCACATTGAACGCGGGTTGGTTCTTGCTTTTGGAGTTGGGCTTCACCGGGGGCAGATCGGGTAATGTGTCTGGACCGTCCCAGCGGGGTTTGCAGGTCGCATACTGTTTTTCCAGCACGCGGTCACATTCAGCCAGTTGCGTCGTGTAGGCATCATACAGCGCCAACGACTGTTGAATGACGAAGACATACTCGGGTTGCCACTGGCCGGTGAGGGCCGCCGCGATGGTGGCCGCATCTTTCTTGCACCCCGGCTCGCGGAACGTGGCTAACTGCTGAGGGTCACGCTCCCCCGCCACAATCGCCCGCAAGATCTTCTGCCCCGTCACGCCCATGATGTCCGATAACGCATGATGGACTTGCACGTTCACGTACTGCAACGCTTTTGGGATGTGTACGCTTCGCGTATGGGGCGCGCGATGCTCAATCAACTGCGCCCGATGGCGCAGATAAGCGCGCAGGGTGCGCATCTCCGCGTCCGGGCGAAACGACGCGGTCAGCAAACCGAAGCGATGCAACTGTTGACACCACTGGCAATCGAGCACATCCGATTTGCGGCCCGGCACTTTCTTGAGTTGGCGTGGTTCAATCAGCGCGGCGGTCATCCCGGATTGTTCAATCAGCTCAAAGACGGGAATCCAATACACCCCCGTGCTTTCCATCGCGACGGCGTCAATGCGACACTGCTTGAGCCAGGCGACCAACTTTTTCAAGTCCTGAGTGAAGGTGCCAAAGTAGCGCACGGGTTCCGGGTCGCGGTCTGTGGGCACCGCCACCCAAATCTCGCGGGCGCCAATGTCCAACCCGGCCGCGTTGGGATGCAGCACCGCCAAGGGGGGCGGCGAGCGATGAGGTGAGGATGAAGTGGGCATAAGAAACCTCCGTAGGAAAGAAATGGGGCGGAGTCCACTCATCTCATAAGGGGGCGTGTAGCTTCCTGATCAGGGTCGACACGGTTATGGAACCACCGATCGCCGCTAGCGTTGAAATCACACTGAGACAAGAACCACGCGAAGCGTGCACCATGGGCTTCGGCGGTGAGGCCACTGCGCCAGTGCAGGGTACGGTTTTGCTTTGAACTCCGCTGTGAAGTATCATACCCTTATTCGGCTCGAGCGCACCTGAGTTTCTCTGGCGAAGGAAAGCCGAGTGAGGCTTGGTGGGATGCACCCGACGCGCTCCGCTATCGCTCCGCGCGCGGGTTATGCCGACCGTTGGGCGTACGCTTACGTGACGCGATATGAATACAATATTGGCAAGCCTGTTGCTACTGACCGCGTTGATAGTGTTCGGATATGCCGTCATCGCTCTGATCCAGCAGATGGAAAGAGCTGACGTTAAACGTCAAAGCGCAGCAACTACCTATAACCGAACTTGGGCAATCGCATCAGTGCTAGCGGCCGTAGGCATGACATTGTTATTCGATCTTCGCTGGATTTGGATGGGTCTTTTGTTGTGCGGTTGGTTGCTGGCAGGGTGGTATTGCAAGTGGTTCGGCGTTTCAGTGCTCGGCGAGAAACTCTTACACAAGCCAGTGGGCTGGTGGGCTTGGCCTGACCCGACTCACTTGCCAGACGTTCCGCCACGAAAAGCAATCTCTCGCCGACTGTTGATTCTTTCTGTCGGGTGGGTCTTAGTTTCTGTCGCATTCGTGGGACTGGTCAGCCTCGAATTAGACCATGAAGCCAGCTTGGTGCAAGACGGTGTGCTGACCGCCGCGGCCATCACCGATTATCGCGTCTCGACTCGGTTCTCCAGGTACAATAGCGGCGACAGTTACGATGTGCAATATCAGTTTAGTCTAGACGATGGGGTGTCAGTGTATACGGGTAGCGATGCAACCGGGCGCCGCAATTTGTGGAGATCGATCCCCGAGTCAGATTACGAAACGGCGATTACTTCCGGCAAAATCGAAATTCTCTATTTACCGCAAAACCCATGGGTCAATCGCCCGCTCAAAAGTGACGCAGCGGACTTGGGAACGCTCTTGATCATCGATCTTCTCGGGCTTGCCAGCATCTTGATTGCTTTTGGCGTGTCAAGAAGATATGTATCTCAACAATTAAGCCAGCAACGGCAGACCAGATAGTAAATTTACAATGCTACGCCCAACCCTATTAGCATATACTGGACAACAGGCCACCGAGGATGGTAAAACAGAAGTTGTGATGACCCATCACCCTACTGTTGTCCATCGGTTGCCCAGCCTGGAGTTGAGGACCCGCCCAACCCGGCGCCGTGCTCACTCGCTACGTTCGGAGTGCTGCGCGAAGCGCCCATGCCGGACCGTCCCCCAGGCTTTACCGGGCTACACTGTCCAAAGCGTGTCGCGCTCCGAGCGCCTTAATCGGGACACAGTCACCCGCGTCCGCCGATGGGTCTCCCGGTTGGCTCTTGAGGAGGTCGTATGTCGTCCTTACTGATTGGCATTGATTGGAGTCAAGCTAAACACGATATTTGTTTTCTGAACGAGGCCGGAGCCGCCCTGGCGCGGCTGACGATTGCCCATTCAGCGGACGGCTTCGCGCGCCTGGAAGCCCAGCGCGCGAAACTCGGGTTCAAGCCGAGTGAGTGTTGCGTGGCGTTGGAGACGGCGCACAACTTGCTGGTGGATTTCTTGTGGGGGCATGGCTATGACCAGGTCTATGTCATCCCGCCGAGTGTGGTCACACCCGCACCTGCGGTGCGAGTGCAGGCAAGCACGGAATGTGTCAAGGGTTTTTGGACACTTCGGTTGAAAGTTTAGTGTCGTCGGATAGGCATTCTCCTGAGAGTTCCAAGGTCTTTGGGGCGTTGATGCCGGCCTGTTCTGGCCAACGCGGTGGGATCGGGAGCCCCCGGCTGAAGCGTTCGGGATGGGCTTGGTAAGCGGTCTGGAGTACAGCTTGTCGCTTCAGCCAGAGTGACTCCGCCGCGCCCAAGTGCACGGCGGCTGGGGTCATCAAGCCGAGGGCGGTGTGATGATGCGCGTAGCAATACCACTGCTCAAATTCGCGCATCCAAGTCTGGGCGTGCCAGAGACTGTTAAAGCGATCTGGGTAAGTCGGGTGATACTTGAGCGTCTTGAAGCTGGCTTCGGCGTGCGGGTTGTCATTGGAGACGTGCGGGCGCGACAGGCTGGGCTGGATGCCGAGTTCACTAAAGAGCCAGGCCAGCGGTTTGGCAGTCATCGGCCCGCCGTTGTCGGAGTGCACGGTCAGTTGCGCGGGCTGGAGGTGGAAACGTTTGAAGCTGGCGGCCAGGAGTTGCTCGGCGTAGTCGCCGCTTTGTTTCTCAGCGATGAGCCAGCCCACGATGAAGCGACTGAACAAGTCGAGGACCTGATACAAGTAAAAGCACTGGTATTTGAGGGTGCTCGGCAAGACCGTAATGTCCCACACCCAGACTTGATTGGGGCGTTGCGCCAGTACCTGGGGCGCGGGGCGCGCCGGATGGCGAAGTTGATCGCGGCGATCGCGAATCGGCTGGTTTTCAGCCAAAATCCGGTACATCCCGCGTAGCGAACACAAGTAGCGGCCTTCGTCCAGGAGTTGCGGATAGACTTCATACGGCGTCTGATCGGCAAACCGCTCACTGTTGAGTTCGGCTAAGACAGCGGTTTTCTCCAGGGCGGTCAGCGCATTGGGCGGTGGGGTGACGGGGCGCGGAGACACCGCCGGTTGGCGGCGGCGCGTCGCATACAGACGACTGCGCGAGACCGCCAGCGCCGCACAAGCAGTTTGCACCCCGACTTCCAAGGCTAGGCTCTCAACGGTTTGCATCAGGCGGTCTCGTTCGGCGGGCTGAGTTCCGGCTCCGGCAAGCCGAGCACCTGCAACAATTTTTTTCCCTGGCACCGCCCGCCAGGGCAGGTGTGAGCCTCGATAATCAACTCGGCCTTGCCGAGTTTGGCCTGCAGGCGGGCGTTCTCACGCTCCAGTTGGGCGAGATGCTGAGCCTGTTCGTCCACCTTGGGGCCGCGCTTCTGCGGTGTCAGGTCTTGCTCGCGTTCGCGCCGCCAGGTCGTCAGATGGCTGGAATAGATGCCTTCCCGCCGCAAGAGCGCGCCGACTTCGCCTCTGGGACAACGTTCGGCCTCGCGCAAGATGCGCAGTTTTTCGGCGGCGGTGAAGGCGCGGCGCTTGGCGCGCACCTCGCTGGACGCCCCCGCGGGGGCGTCCAGCGAGGTGGTGGGGTTGGGTGTATCGGTCATAATAATCTCCTGTCGCCCTACACTAAATTATAGGGGGGGAGTGTCCAAGCCTATCCTGACACAAAGGGTAGCCAGCCGCGGCGTACCTAACCGTTTTCCTTTTTCAAGAGAGTCAAAGTGGAGTGGAGCACGTGACGGGTCATCACGAAACCACAGTCAACTACAACCGGTCGCGGACACCGTCGCTACCCCACGCCTCATCGCCAGATCGGGATTGACAAAGCGTGCCGGCGTGCAGCGAATTTGCTTCGCTACGCTCCGCAAACCGCTGATGGCGACCGTTGGGCGGCGACTGTCAGTAGTGTTATCCGGCGTGGACTATCCCGCGCGGGTTTATTGAAGGATTCCGATGCGTACCCTTGAAATAGTAATTCTTCTTTTGAATCTGGTTGCCTTACTAGCGCTGTATCTTCCGTTGCGTCCATCGCTCCGCTGGTTCAAATTCTTACCTGCCGCAATCGTCGTCGTTACGCTCGCGCATTTAATCGTGGAACAGTACCGTTGGCAGATGGTGCCCTCGTACGTGCTAACGGCAACGCTGTTCTTAATCACTCTGCCGAGTCTAATGAAAGGCGCGAACAATCCTTCGGCGCGTAGCGCATTGGCACTTGTCATAGGCGGATTCGCGTTTCTGTGGTGGCTCGTTGCCGCTACATTGCCAATCATACTTCCAGTGCCGCGCTTGCCGACACCGCCCGGTCCCTATGCCGTCGGTTCGGTCTTGTACGATTGGACAGACACAACGCGCGCCGAAACTTATTCGTCCGATCCAAATGCCAAGCGCGAATTGATGGTTCAGATTTGGTATCCCGCCCAACCGGCTGCAAATGCCAAGACGATTCCTTTCTTGGATAATGCCGATGCAGCATTGCCGGCGTTCGCCAATATCCTCAAGGTACCTGCCTTTACGCTGGATCATTTGCGTCTGGTACGTACACATACTTACGGAGACGCGCCGATTCGGAACGACGGCGCGCCGTACCCGGTGGTCATTTATTCGCACGGCTATACAGGCTACCGCACCGCCAGCTTCAATCAGATGGAAGCGCTGGCGAGTTCGGGTTATGTCGCTATCGCCATTGACCATCCTTACGCTGCGGCGTTCACCGTTTTCTCGAACGGGCGGGTCGTGGTGAATGATCCCGCGATGTTGCCTCCGGCGGGACGGAATCAACCCGGCGATCAAGAAGCCCGCGAAAAATTGGAGGCGACTCTGGTCGCCGATCAACGTTTTGTGATGGATCAATTGCAGCTTCTAAACGCAGGCAAACTGGATTCACGCTTTGCAGGGAAACTCGACCTGGAACGAATCGGCCTGACGGGCGTCTCGCTCGGCGGCGGGGCGATGGTCTGGACATGCCACCTCGATGTGCGCTGCAAAGCGGGTCTTGTCCAGGACGGTTGGTATGAGCCCCTGCCTGAGACAGTGGTCTCGGAACCGTTGCGCCAGCCGTTCATGTTTATGCAAAGTGAAACGCAAATGTGGAAGATGGACAATCTAGCGCGTCTTGATATGCTGTATCAAGGAGTCAGCGCGCCTGCTTTTCATCTCAAGCTTGCGGGCGTCCTCCACCAGGACTTTGGCGATTATCCACTCCTGACACCGCTCAACGGGTTTTTGCCGGAGAGGGGCGCGTTGAACGGCGAACGCACTCTGCATATTGTAGATGCATATATGCTCACGTTCTTTGACAAGTATCTGAAGGATCAGCCGTCGCCGTTGTTGAATGGCCCGTCACTTGATTATCCAGAAGTGCATTTCGAGGCGCACGCGCCTTGAGCAACAGCCGATAGTGCATCGCCCCGCGGCAGGATTCCGTATGCCCATATTCACATAGTCAGGCAAGAGTAGGGCCGCCCACCGATGGGTTGCATTCTCATAACCAGAAATCTTTTAGGGCAAAAGGCCGCCCAACCATGCGTGCAGGCGACTCGGCTAACGCCTTCCAGTTCCGGCTTGGTTTGGTCGCATAGGTTCGGGTATACAAGCGACTTGGACTAGACCCGCCGAGCGGGTGATGCCCACCGTTGGGCGGCCACGCAACAAACGCTCACTCAATCATCGAACGACCTGCGGTTAGAGACATGAGGCTATTTCATGAATGAGGTAAATCTGGAACATCTTCGTTCAGCTATTTCAATCGCGTGGCAGGCCCGGGAACATGGCAATCATCCCTTTGGGACAGTGCTTGTGGATGAGCACAACCAAGTTCTTCTGCAAGCGGAAAATACTGTTACAACGGGACAAGATTGTACTGGTCACGCCGAAACTAATCTCGTGCGACTAGCCGCTCAGCACTTTTCGCCAAAACAACTCGCTCGCCATACTCTTTATTCGAGTACGGAACCGTGTGCCATGTGTGCCGGAGCCATTCATTGGAGCCAAATTGGGCGGGTAGTTTACGCCCTCAGTGAAGTTGATCTATATGCCATAATCGGGCCATCACCTGACTCCTTGTTGCTCCCTTGCCGGGAAGTCTTCGCCCGTAGTCAACGCCTAATCGAGGTGCACGGCCCAATATCAGTGTTAGAAATGGAAGCCCGGGCGGTTCACGAGAACTTTTGGACAATACCTGGCCAAGGCAATAATGCTTAAACCAGGATGTCAACAAGTAAGTCATGCAGTCACAAAAAATGCGGCCCAACCCGGCGTGTGGGCGACTCGCTTCAGCGAGCGCCTGACGCCTGCACCATCACCCTCAAAGGCGTGGACGTGTACGACCCGACCGCCGGTATCTGGAAGAATTCTTTGTTCGCTCAACTTTTTGCCTTCCTTTACGCTTTCTCCATCCTCGGCCTCTCCCTCTTCGGCTTGCAATCACTCGCGCTCACCGGGTTGTTTTTGTTTCACCGTCGCCGCGCGGTGGTGACGCAAAGTTTACCGGCGCTTCAACGGTGGCCCACCGTCACCGTGCAACTGCCAATCTATAACGAGCGGCACGTCGTCCGGCGGCTCATTGACGCGGTCTGCGCGCTCGACTATCCCGCTGACCGATTATCTATTCAAGTGCTGGATGACTCGACGGACGACACCACCGCGCTCATCGGCGAGCGCATCGCGCATCACCGGGCGCGCGGAGTGGATATCCGGCTCCTGCACCGTGACCAACGGGCGGGGTACAAGGCCGGGGCGTTGGCGGCGGCGTTTCCGCGCGTTACGAGCGAGTTCATCGCCATCCTCGACGCTGACTTCGTCCCACCGCCCGATTTTTTGCGCCGCCTCCTCCCATACTTTTTCACCGACCCTCACATCGGGATGGTGCAGGCCCGCTGGGGGCATCTCAACGCCGGGGCCGAGGTGCTCACCCGGGCGCAGGCCCTCGCCCTCGACGGGCATTTTTTCGTCGAACAAGTCGGGCGCAGTCGGTCGGGTTTGCCGTTTAATTTCAATGGCGCGGCGGGTGTGTTGCGGCGCGCGTGCATTGCAGACGCCGGCGGCTGGCACGCCGATACTCTCTCCGAAGACCTCGACCTTTCGTATCGCGCGCAAATCAAAGGCTGGCGGTTGGCGTATGCCGCCGAGGTCATCGTGCCCGCCGAAATCCCGCCGCAGATTGCCGGGTTCAAGCGCCAGCAATTCCGTTGGGCGCGCGGGTGCATCCAAAATTTACGCAAGCAATTCATCCCGCTGTGGACGACGCCCCACCTGTCCTTTTTCCAGCGCCTCGGCGGCACACTGCACCTCTCCGCTTATCTGGTTTATCCGTTGATGTTGCTCGCGCTCGTGAGCGCTCTGCCGGTGATTCTCACCCGCGCGGTGGTCACGTTGCCCTGGGCGATACCCTGGCTGGCGGGCTTCGGCCCGTTGCTGTTGTATCCCGTTTCGCAATGGGCGGCTTACCGGGATTGGCTCCGGCGCATCGTGTTTTTTCCGGCGCTCATTTGTCTGGGTGTCGGCGTGACGCTCAACAATACCTGGGCGGTGGTGGGCGCGCTTCTCGGCGTGCACTCCGAATTTGCCCGCACGCCCAAGTTCGGCCTCGCCGAGCATTGGCAGACGAGTGACTACGCCCTCGGCCTGGATTGGTCCGTGTGGGGCGAATTAGCGCTCGCGGCGTTCAGCGGTGTCACTCTCGCGCTGGCGTTTTACTATCGCGCGCCCGGGCTCGCGCCGTTTCTCATTATTTTGACTTGTAGCTTTGCCTACGTGGGTTTGCTCGGCGTGTGGCAGGCTCGCCGCCGAACCGCAAGCGTCCGGCCTCAGCCCGCTAAAATGGAAGACGCGGGGCCACTCGCGCCGGAGGTGATTTATGCGGGAGGCCAGGAGCCGCCGTTTCTAATGGATTGAAGCTTCGCTACGCAATAAGAACACACCCGGTGTTTCCCTGACACCAGGTGTCTTTGCGTCGTAGACGTTATCCAAATTAACCCGCGCAGGCGGGTTTCGTTTTGCGCGTGGTTTGCGTGCCGCGCTTTTAATCGCCATTAAAGCTTTCAGCCGGCAATCTCGCCAAAGAACCGGATGAACCCCTCGATCCCGCGATACAGCGTGGGCAAGTGCTGTTTCTCGTTAGGCGAATGCAAATTGTCATCCGGCAGGCCGAAGCCCATGATGATCGAGTCCACGCCCAGCCTGGCTTGAATCATGCTCACCACCGGCACGCTCCCGCCTTCGAGCTTGAAGACCGGCTTCACGTTGAAAGTCGCCTCCAGCGCCCGCGCCGCCGCCAACGCGCCGGGCGTATTTTGTTTCACCAGCACCGCCGG
>Ga0315281_10006291_pt1 | contig 16915 bp, 16 predicted proteins | sample YL17G07_0_MG_FD_204540 | JGI IMG/M metagenome (GOLD analysis project Ga0315281, IMG submission 204540) | Sediment microbial communities from Yellowstone Lake, YNP, Wyoming, USA - YL17G07_0 | ecosystem: Environmental > Aquatic > Freshwater > Lake > Sediment | place: USA: Wyoming | collected...
CGTAGCGCGTACGATATTGCGCAACAGCGTCAAGCACGTCGACAAGCGCCATCGTCATGCCGCCGTGAAATGCGTACGCCGTGTCGCAGTAGCCGCAGCGCAGCGGGCAGCCCGTCAGGCGGACAAATACCGTCGGCAGCCCGACGCGGCTTGTCTCGCCCTGCAGCGACAGAAAAATTTCGGTGACGCGGAGCGTCGCCAAGAGAGGCTGGGCGATAGACGATAAACGAGATGCGGGGTCGGCGATTGTCACCGTAGGTCGTCCCTCTCTCGTCTCTCGCCTGGCGTTTGTCGAATGGTCACGTCGCGCGTGCGACGTCTAGCGCTTGGCGGGCGTAGCCGGTTGCACGCTCGCCGCTGAGGCAGGTGGGGCCGGCGCATTCAGTGCCGCCAGCCTGCGCTTGGCCTTGTCGGCGGCATCGCTGATCGGAAATTTCGCCATCAACTCCTCGAGCGTCTTCCTGCCGGTGGCGGGTTCGCCCATTTCGATCTGCGAACTCGCCATGTTGAGCATCGCATCGGGCACGGTCGGGCTGTCGGGATACGTTTTGATGAGGGCCTGCTGGCTGGCGACCGCCAGCCGGAAGTCGCGCAAATTGAAATACGAATCCCCAATCCAGTATTGCGCGCGCGGCGCGAGGTTGCTCTTCGGAAATTGCTTGAGGAAATTCTGGAATGCGACGATCGCGCCCTGAAAATTGCCGACTCGGCGTTCGCCCTGCGCAGCTTCATAAGTGCGGGTTTCCGAGCCTGAATCGACGGTCGCAACGGTCACGGCAGGCGCCACCGGCGCAGTGGCGGCAGCGGGCGCGGGCTTGGCGGCGGGCCCGGGTGCGGCCGCGGTCGCAGGCGCCGCCGTGGATGGAACGGCTGCCGCATCCGCCGCAGGGCCGCCCTGCTGCTCGAAGCGGCGCAACCGCGTGTCGAGATCGAGGTACATGTCGCGCTGGCGCTTGCCAGTGCTTTCGACATTGTTGTTGAGCACCTCGATCTGCCCGCGCAGCTTGTTCATTTCGAGCTTGAGCGCCTCGAGCTGCGTGAATAACTCGAGCAGCGCCTGGCTTTTCAGCGCCTCTTCGAGCTTGCCGATGCGCGAGTCGACCGCGTCCTGCTGCGCTTTGAGGTCAGCCTTTACTTCATCGACACGTTTCTTCTCGACGGCGATTTGCCGGCGCGCCTCGTCGTCGTCGAACAATGCGGCATGCGCGAAAAAGGGCGCGCACCAAAGCAAAACCGCGCAGCACCAGAATCTCGGTGCGGCGCGGCGCGTGGGGGTGCGACAGCCGCGCATGCGGCTATTCGCCTTGGTAGACGATATCGCTGCGGCGGTTTTCGGAAAACGCCGCTTCGTCGTGGCCCTGTGCGCGCGGCTTTTCTTCGCCGAAGCTCACCGACTCGATCTGCGCCTCCTGCGCCCCGAGCAGGATCATCATCTGCTTGACGCTGTCGGCGCGCTTCTGCCCCAGCGCGATGTTGTATTCGCGGCTGCCGCGCTCATCGGTGTTGCCCTGGATCGTCATTTTGGCCGAGCGGTTTTGCGTCAGGTAACGCGAGTGCGCAGTCACCAGCGGCTTGAATTCGTCCTTGATGATCGCGCTGTCGTAATCGTAGTAGACGCTGCGCTTGGACAGGATGTTGCCGGGGTCCTTGAGCGGGTTCACCGCGATCGGTTTCTGGATCACCGGTTTCGTCACCGCCCCTGCATCCGCCTCCGGCTTGGGCTTGGCGACGGCGGTCATCGCCGGCTTGGGCTCTTCGACCTTGGCGGCCGGTTGTTCCTTCGTTTCCTGGCTCGCGCAGCCGGCGAGCATACCCAAAACAACCGCGCTGAAAAGATATTTTCTCATCGTGTCGCTCCTTTTTTATTGGCCCCTCAAGATCGGACCCCACGCCGGCTCGCGTACATCACCCACGTCCGCGCTGAAACGCTGCCGGACACGGCCGTCGATTGATACCGTGGCTAATATACCACGCCCCCTGACCTCGGTTGCGTAGAGAATGATACGGCCGTTGGGCGCAAAACTCGGCGACTCGTCTACACCGTTTTCGGTCAGCGATTGCATCTGCTTGCTCGCGAAATCCTGCAGTGCGACGTTAAAGCGCCCGCCGGCGCGCTGGATGAATGCGAATGACCTGCCATCGGGCGCGTAACGCGGCGTAACGTTATAGCTGCCGTCGAACGTGAGCCGCTCGGGGGCGCCGCCGGTGACCGGCACACGGTAGACCTGCGGACTGCCGCCGCGATCGGAAGTGAAGAGCACCCACTGCCCGTCCGGGGAAAAGTTCGGCTCGGTATCGATGGTATTGGTGTTGGTAAGGCGCGCCGCATTGCTGCCATCGGCATTGATCAGGTAGATCTGCGAATTGCCGTCTTTGGTCAGCACCACCGCCAGCCGCTTGCCGTCGGGCGTCCACGCCGGCGCGCTGTTGCTGCCCCTGAAATTGGCGGCGACCGTGCGGTTGCCGGTCACCAGCGACTGGATGTAAACGATCGGTTTCTTGCGCTCGAACGAAACATAGGCGAGCCGCGTGCCGTCGGGCGCCCACGACGGCGAGATGATGGGTTCATTTGACGCGAGGACAGTTTGCGCGCCGTAACCGTCGGCATCCGCAACCTGCAGCTCGTAGCGGGTGCCGTTTTTGACCACATAAGTGATGCGCGTGCTGAAGACACCGGCGTCACCCGTCATTTTCTCGTAAATGGCGTCGGCGATTTTATGCGCGGTTCCGCGCAATTGCGCCGTGGTCACCTGGTAGGCGAAGCCGGCCAGCTGCGCCTGTTTCGCCACGTCGAGCAGGCGAAAGCGCACGTCCCAGTTGCCGTTTGCCAGCGCCGACACGCTGCCTATCACCAGCGCATCGGCGCCTCGCGCCTGCCACGCCGGATATTGCACATCAGCGGGCTCGGCCGGGATCGACGTCAAGCCGCCGCTGTCGACGATTCTGAAAAGTCCGCTGCGGCCGAGGTCGGCGGCAACAATATCCGTAACCTTTTGCGGGAGCGCCGCCTCCGCCCGGAATGGAGCGATGGCAATCGGCACCTGGCTTGCGCCGCCCCCGACGATCTCGATTTTGAGCTGGGAATGCGCGACCGGGGTCAGCGTTAGCCACAGCAGTGCAAAAACAAATAAACGGGCCAAATCTAAATGCTTCATCGCGCCGTATTATAGCGGCTTTGTGCCGCGCACCATCTTCAAGTTCGAGTGCCCTTACTCTTGGGGCCGGAACGTGAGATTTAGTTCCCGCGTAAACAGCGTCGGATCGGACGGTCTTGGCAGCGGCTGGGCCTTGAGAATCGCGCGCTCTACCGCATTATCGTAAGCGGTATTGCCGCTGGCGCGCTTCAACTTGACGCCGAGTACTTCGCCGCCGGGCAACTGAATAACATCAAACTCTGCCTCCGGGTTGCCCTGCACGTTGGGCGGAAGCACGATGAAGCGCTTGATCCTGTCTCTGATGGCGGTCTTGTATGCGTCCATCTGGGTTTTGCGCGCCGCGGCCTGCTGCTCGAGCATTTTGCGCTGCGCTTCCGCCTGCTCGAGATCGGCGCGCCGCTGCGCCTCCGCTTCCTTCGCCTGCTGCTGCTTTTGCGCGGCCTGGGTGTCCTCTTCGGGTTTTCTCGTTTCTTTCTTCTTTTCTTCCACGACGCGCCGTTCCTTCGTCGCCTTGTCTTTCAATGCGATGTCGGGTTTCGCGATTTCAGGCTTGGCGACCGCTTTGGGCGGTTCGACCGGCTGGACCTTGGGCTTTACTTCGGGTTCCGGCGGTGGTGGTGGTGGCGGCGGCGGCGCTATGGGCACCGGCTGCAGACTGGTCCATAAATCGACGACGTTGGCCTGCGGCTCGACTTTTTTCTGCCAATTGACGCCGAACACCAGCAAGGCGATGAACAACAGGTGCATGCTCAACGCACCCGCGCCGGAGATGACTATTTCCTGCGGGCTGGAGTAACCGTCTGCGGTCATGAGTCGGGCCGTATCGCGGCGCGTATCCGGTTTACTGGCTGCGCGGCTTGGCCAGCAAGCCAACCTTACCGACCTGATTCTGCTGCAGCATGTCCATCACGTCGAGCACCGACTCGTAGCGCACGTCCTTGTCGGCCGAAATCACGACTGCCTGTTCGCGATTTTTGGCCTGCTTCGCGCGTATCGCCGCAATCAGCTCGTCGCGCGTTATCTTGCGCTCGTCAGCACCGCCTGCGCGGTCGCGCAACCACAGCGACTGGTCGGTATGAATCGAGACTTCCAGCGGCGCCACCGGCGGATTCGAGGTCTTGCCGACCGAGGGCAACTCGACCTGCCCCGGATTGATCAAAGGCGCCGTCGCCATGAAGATCACCAGCAGCACCAACATCACGTCGATGTACGGCACGACGTTGATTTGGTTCATCAGCCGCCGGCCACCGCGCTTTTCGATTAACATCTCTCGCCGCCTCCGTTAGCTTTGGCGCTGCAGGATGTTGGAGAACTCTTCCATGAATGAGTCGAAACGCGTCGCCAGCTGATTTACGTCGCCGGCAAAGCGGTTGTAGGCAACCACCGCCGGGATCGCCGCGAACAGGCCCATTGCGGTCGCAATCAATGCCTCGGAAATGCCCGGCGCCACCGCCGCGAGCGTTGCCTGCGACATCGTCGCCAGGCCGCGGAACGAGTTCATGATCCCCCATACGGTGCCGAACAGCCCGACATAAGGGCTTACCGAGCCAACCGAGGCGAGAAACGACAGGTGCGACTCAAGCCGTTCCATCTCGCGCTGATAGGTCGCGCGCATCGCGCGCCGCGTGCCATCCATCACCACTCCGATGCTTTGTCCCGATTGCTTGCGCAGCTTGGTAAATTCGCGGAATCCGGCCTCGAAAATGCGTTCGAGCGATCCCGCGGAGTTGCGGGCGGTTATCGCCCGTTGGAACAACTCGTTGAGGTCGCCGCCGCCCCAGAAATCCTTCTCGAACCGGTCGGCCTGAAGCACCGCGCGCTTATAGGTGAATATCTTGATGAAAATGTAGTACCACGAGAAGACCGATGCCAAGAGCAGCCCGGCCATCACCAGCTGCACCAGCACGCTGGCGTTGGTGATCAGGCTCAGGACCGACATATCGTGCGTGACGTTCATGCTTGCCCCATCGCGAGTTTTTCCAGAATCGCTGGCGGTATTCTAACGGGCTTGAACGACCGCGTGTTGATGCACGCAACTTTTACCTCGGCGGTCACCAGCGTCTGCGCGCCGCGGTTTATCGTCTGCGCCAGTTCGAGCAGGCCGCCGCGCGCATTCTTGAATGCCACCGTCGCCGCCAGCTCATCGTTGAACTGCGCCGGCTGCAGGTATTCGACCGCCAGCGCCCGCACCACGAATATCACGCTATGGTCGTGCCGCAGCGCAGTTTGCTCGAATCCCAGCGCGCGCAGCCATTCAGTGCGCGCGCGCTCCATGAAATTCAGGTAATTGGCGTAAAACACGACGCCCGCCGCGTCGGTGTCCTCGTAATAGACCCGCACCGGCCAGGAAAAACCAGGGGTCATGTATCCGGATTTAGAATTATTCACGGCCATTCTTCTAACACTCCGACCGTCGTCATTGGATTAACGCCTTGCCTTCACTCTTCACTCTTTACTTCTGCTTTTCCGGCGGTTCTTCCCAGAGTTCCGGCGTAGCGGCGGCTTGCGGCTGCGCGAGACCGAAATGGCGGTATGCGGTCACCGTCGCCACGCGGCCGCGCGGCGTGCGCTGCAGGTAGCCCTGCTGGATAAGGTAAGGCTCGAGCACGTCCTCGATGGTGTCGCGCTCCTCGCTGATCGCCGCGGCCAGATTGTCGACACCGACCGGCCCGCCGGCGAATTTTTCGATGACCGCGAGCAAAAGCTTGCGGTCCATCACATCGAGCCCGAGCGGGTCGACATCAAGCATCTTGAGTGCCGCGTCGGCAACGTCCTTGGTGACCTTGCCCTGCGCTCTGACCTGCGCGTAATCGCGCACGCGCCGCAACAGGCGATTCGAGACGCGCGGCGTTGCCCGCGCGCGGCTCGCGATTTCGCCCGCGCCGTCGGCGCTGACTTCGATTTCGAGCAGTCCGGCCGAGCGTTGCACGATGCGCGTGAGTTCCTCCACCGAGTAAAATTCGAGCCGTGCGACGATGCCAAAACGGTCACGCAGCGGGTTGGTCAGCATGCCCGCGCGCGTGGTGGCGCCGATCAGCGTGAACGGCGGCAGGTCGAGCTTGACGGAGCGTGCCGCCGGCCCTTCGCCGATCATGATGTCGATCTGGAAATCCTCGAGCGCCGGGTAGAGTATCTCCTCGACCACCGGCGACAGGCGGTGTATTTCGTCGATAAACAACACGTCGTTCGGCTCGAGATTGGTGAGCATCGCGGCAAGATCGCCGGCACGTTCGAGCACCGGTCCCGAGGTGTGGCGCAGACTGACGCCCATCTCGCGCGCGATGATATGGGCCAGCGTCGTTTTCCCCAGTCCCGGCGGGCCGAACAGCAGGACGTGGTCGAGCGCTTCCTTGCGCTGACGCGCAGCTTCGATGAAGATTGAAAGCTGGCCGCGGATTTTTTCCTGGCCGATGTATTCGTCGAGCTGCTTCGGCCGCAGCGCGCGCTCGAACGCCTCTTCCTGCGGGGAAGCTGGTGCAGCAGCGATCAGGCGGTCGGTTTCGATCATTGTGAGGCGGTGAAGGGTGAAGGGTGAAGAGTAAAGAGCAAGGAGTAAAAAGCAAGGAGTGAAACCCAGATGCGGCTCAGGCGAAGCCGAAACTCTTCACTCTTCACTCTTTACTCCTCACTCTTTACTGCTTCGACAGAAGTTTCAAAGCCTGGCGTATTCCCTCTGCAACCGCGGCCCCACCCGGCAGTTGCTTCACCGCCCACGCGGCCTCTTTGTCATTGTATCCCAGCCCCAGCAGCGCATTGAGGATGTCCCCCGTGTGCTCGCCGCCGGCAACGGCTGACGCTGCAACCATCACGTCGAGCTTGTCTTTCAATTCCAGCAGCAGGCGCTCGGCGGTTTTTCTGCCAATGCCGGGGACTTTGATCAGACGCGCAATGTCCTGCGTGCTTACCGCCTCGTAAAGATCGGAAATACTCAGGCCCGACAGCACCGACAGCGCCGTACGCGCACCGACACCCGAAATCTTGAGCAGTTGCCGAAACACATGGCGTTCCTGCTCGCTCGCGAAACCGTAAAGGAGATGCGCATCCTCGCGCACGATCAGGTGGGTATAGAGTGTGACATCGCTGCCAGTCGCGGGCAGTTGATAGAAGGTGCTCATCGGCACGTCGATTTCATAGCCGATACCGTGCACATCGACGATCACTTGCGGCGGATGCCGCTCGATTAGCTTGCCGCTGATCTTGCTGATCAAACCAGCCTCCCGCGTTTCATGCGATAGCCCGCAGTCGCCAGTTTACCGAGTCCCTGCCCACCGTGGGCGTGGCATATCGCGCACGCCAGCGCGTCGGCCGCATCGGGGCTCGGATCACCCGCGAGCTTGAGCAGGCGTTTTACCATGTCCTGCACCTGCTCCTTGGCGGCGTGGCCGTTGCCGACCACCGCCTGCTTGACCTGTAACGCCGTGTATTCCGACACCGGCAGTTGATGCAGCACCGCCGCGCAGACCGCGGTGCCCCGGGCCTGACCGAGCAGCAGCGTCGACTGCGGGTTTATGTTGACGAACACTTTCTCGAGCGCGACCTGGTCGGGCCTCACATCCGCGATCACTTCAGTCAGCCCGTCGAGGATGGTCTTCAGGCGCAGCGCGAGATCGCCGGCCGGGGTCTTGATGCAGCCGCTGGTGACATAAGTGAGCCTGCTTCCAGACTTGTCCAGCACGCCGAAACCGGTAATGCGCAAACCGGGGTCGATCCCAAGGATGCGAATGCGTCCTTGGGAGGATTGAGGAGTGGGGAGAGCGGAGCGAGGGGCCGAGGAATGGTGCAAATTTCCCCCGTCCTCCTTGGTTGGAGGAAGGTGGCGCAGCCGCGAGGACTTACCCTTCACTCTTCACTCTTCACTGACCGCTGTCCATGACAGCGGTCGTATACACTTCCTGCACGTCGTCTATCGCTTCGAGCGCATCAAGCAGTTTCTGCATGCGCACCGCATCGTCGCCTTTCAATTCGTTTTCGGTGGTCGCTTTCATCGTCACCTCGGCGAGATCCGGTTTCAGGCCCGCCTTTTCGAGCGCAGCCTTTACCTTCGAAAAATCGTGCGGCCCCGTGATGACTTCAAGGCTGCCGTCGTCGTTGGTGACTATGTCTTCGGCGCCGGCCTCGAGCGCGACTTCCATCAGCCGGTCTTCGCTGGTTCCCGGCGCGAATACCAGCTGGCCGCAATGTTTGAACAGGAACGCGACCGAGCCGTCGGTACCGAGGTTGCCGCCGAACTTGGAGAACGCGTGCCGAACGTCGGCCACCGTGCGCGTCTTGTTGTCGGTCATGCAATCGACCATTACCGCGGCGCCGCCGATGCCGTAGCCTTCGTAGCGTATTTCCTCGTAATTGACGCCTTCAAGGTCGCCGGTGCCGCGCTTGACTGCGCGCTCGACGTTGTCCTTCGGCATGTTGTTGTCGTAGGCCTTGTCCACCGCCAGCCGCAAACGCGGATTGGAACCAGGATCGCCGCCGCCCATGCGCGCGGCAACCGTAATTTCCTTGATAAGGCGCGTGAAAATTTTGCCGCGCTTGGCATCCTGCCGCCCCTTGCGGTGCTGTATGTTTGCCCACTTGCTATGACCTGCCATGCTGCTCTCTAAGGCCCGTTTTTTCGACGTCGCGGTACAGCGTCAAAGTTGAATTACTTCGCTGATATAATTGAAATTTTAGCACAGCACCCAGCGGGATCCCCATGTCTATATCACTACCTGTCGCCAAAGCCGGCCACGAAATCGTTTTGTTGCCGGCGCTCGCCAACCGTCACGGACTCATCACTGGCGCCACTGGCACCGGCAAGTCCGTCACGCTGCAAGTCATGGCGGAGCGGTTTTCCAGCATCGGTGTTCCGGTATTCATGGCCGACGTCAAAGGCGATTTGTCGGGACTGGCCGCCGCGGGCGCGAGCTCGCCGAAAATGAAAGAACGGCTCGCGCAACTGAAGTTCGACGAACCGCATTGGTCGGCATGCCCGGTCGTGTTCTGGGATGTATTCGGCAAAGCCGGGCATCCGGTACGCGCGACGATCTCCGACATGGGCCCGCTCCTGCTCGGGCGGTTGTTCAACCTGAACGACACGCAGCAAGGCGTGCTGTCTTTAGTGTTCAAGATCGCCGACGATAACGGCCTGCTGCTGCTCGACGCCAAGGACCTGCGCGCCATGCTGCAATACATCGGCGACAACAGCAAGAATTTCACTACTGAGTACGGCAACGTGTCGGCCGCGTCGATCGGCGCTATCCAGCGCTCGCTGCTCGAGATCGAGCAGCAGGGCGGCACCGATTTTTTCGGCGAGCCAATGCTCGATATCGTCGACCTGATGCAAACGGACAGCAAGGGCCGCGGTGTCGTCAACATCCTTGCCGCCGACAAGCTGATGAATTCGCCCAAACTGTATTCAACGTTCCTGCTGTGGATGCTGTCCGAGCTGTTCGAGCACCTGCCGGAAATCGGTGACCCCGAAAAACCCAAGCTCGTATTCTTTTTCGACGAGGCGCATCTGCTGTTCAATGAAGCGCCTAAGCCGCTGCTCGACAAGATCGAGCAGGTGGTGCGGCTGATCCGCTCCAAAGGCGTGGGCGTTTATTTTGTGACGCAGAATCCGCTCGACATTCCGGAGACGGTGCTCGGTCAGCTCGGCAACCGCGTCCAGCATGCGTTGCGTGCATTTACGCCGCGCGACCAGAAAGCCGTCAAAGCCGCGGCCAGCACCATGCGCGCCAACCCCAAACTCGATACCGAGCAAGCCATCACCGAGCTGTCGGTGGGTGAAGCGCTGGTGTCGCTGCTCGATGAGAAGGGGCGGCCGTCGATGGTTGAGCGCGCATTCATTCTGCCGCCGGCATCGAAGATCGGCCCGGTGACCGATGCCGAACGCGCGGACATTATCAAATCCTCGGTTGTCTTCGGTCACTATGAGAAGGTCATCGACCGCGAATCGGCTTACGAGAAAATCAAGGGCCGCACCGCTGACCGGCAGCCGGCTGCGGGGCCGGCTACGGGCAACGCGCCGCAATCAGAGACCGGCAGTGGCGGATTGATCGGCATGCTGGGGGAAGTGCTGCTCGGCAAGACCGGTCCGCGCGGCGGCAAGCACCCGGGCATCCTCGATGCGGCGGCGAAGAGTGCTGCGCGCTCGATCGGCTCACAGGTCGGCCGCGAGATCGTGCGGGGTGTCCTCGGCAGCATCCTGGGCAGCGGGCGCCGGCGCTAGGTCCGCATGCCGAGTTCAGCGGCGGGCCAGCGCCAACTACTGGGCCCGTTCCTGGTGCTGCTCGCCGCGACGGGTTTCTCGTTCAAGGCGATACTCATCAAGATCCTGTACGCGGAATTTCCGGTCGACCCGGAAACGCTGCTCGCGCTGCGCATGCTGTTCTCGCTGCCGTTTTTCCTGCTGATGGCGGCGCTCTCCGCGGACCGCTCGCGGCCCATCGAGCGCCGCGACTGGCTGATGCTCGCCGCGATGGGTTTCGTCGGCTACTACCTGTCGAGCTATCTCGACTTCCTCGGCCTGCAATACATTTCGGCCGGGCTCGAGCGGCTGATCCTGTTTCTACAGCCGACGATGGTCGTGCTGCTGTCGGCGGTTTTTTTCAAGATCGCGATCCGCCGGCATCACGCGATATCGCTGGTGCTGAGCTATACCGGCATTGCGCTGGTGTTCGCGAGCAATTTGACGCTGGCATCCGACCCGCACGCGGTCCTGCTCGGCGGCGGACTGGTGTTTCTGAGCGCGCTGGCTTACGCGATCTACATGATGGGCAGCGGCAGGGTGATTCCGCGCGTGGGGCCGGCGCGCTTCTCCGGCTACGCATCGACCGTTGCGTGCGGCTTCGCTATCGGCCAATTTTTTTTCAGCCACGAATTCGGCGCGCTTGCCCAGCCGGCGAAAGTGTACTGGCTGAGCATCACGATGGCGCTGGTTTCAACGGTAATGCCGATCTGGCTGATGGCCGAAGGCATCAAGCGCATCGGCGCCGCCCAGACTTCGATGATTGCTGCAATCGGGCCGGTGCTGACGATATTCCTCGGCTGGCTGATTCTCAACGAAACGATAACGCTTGTTCAGATCATCGGCGCGGCGCTGGTACTTGCGGGCGTGCTGCTGGTGAGCCTCAAAGCTGAGGGCGCAACTGCGACGCGATAATCCTAAAAACGGCAATTACATAACCGCAGAGGCGCGGAGACGCAGAGAAAGCAAAGGCGTGAAGTTATTTGAACATCCACAAGATGGGCGATTGAATGAATCTTGATAAATTCATGATTTTCCTCCGCGTCTCTGCGTCTCCGCGGTTCAACAGCTTTTCTAGGATAATGGTCGTTCAGTAGGGGGTGCCATCCTTGTGGAAAAATTTCCGGCCGCTCGCGGTGGCGTGTCCTTCGAGATCATCATCGGGATAAGTAACGCTGTCATCCGCCCGGCGATCGCCGATTTCCAGGTAGACCGCATCGCGGTCGGTGCGATTGACGAGGCAATGGCCATCGGCCTTGCCGGCGGGGAAGCCCGCCGCGACCCCTGCGGTCAATAGCTGTTCGCCACTGTCGGTGACGAGCACCAGCTCGCCGCTCAGCACATAGATAAACTCGTCCTCCCGGGAATGCCAGTGCCGCAGCGCCGATGCACTGCCCGGCCTTACTGTAGTCAGATTGACGCCGAAATTCTTGAGCCCCAGCGCGTCGCCCAGCCTTTGCTTGCTGCGCCCTGCCACGCCCGGCCTGAACTGTTCCGGATACCTCGAACCGGCAACAGCGTTGACGGTGACGGGATCGATTGCCGGATGCTGAAATTTTACGGTCATTTTGCTCACTCCCACCAGTAACTGCGGCCCGTCACTCGGCCCGGATGTTGTTATCACGCACGACCTTGCTCCAGCGCGCCATTTCACTGACCACGAATTTTTGCAGCGCCTCGGGGCTGCTGACGACAAGTTCCATGCCAAGCTGATCGCCAAGCTGACTGCGCAGGTCGGGCTGGTTTAGAATTTTCGTAAGCTCACCGTGAACCCTGGCAAGAACCGGCTTGGGTATTCCGGCCGGCCCGAGTATGCCCCACCATGCTTTCGCCGAAAATCCACTGAAGCCTTGCTCTGCCAGCGTCGGCACCTCGGGCATCGTGTGAGAGCGTTTGTCACCGGTCACCGCGATGGCGCGCAGCTTGCCGCCGCGCACGAGCGGGGTGAGCACCGCGACAGAGGCGATGCCCGCGTCGATCTGCCCACCCATCGTATCGACAGTCATCGGGCCGCCGCCCTTGTACGGCACATGCACGACCTTGAATCCGCCTGCCTGCTGCACGATCATCATCGAGAGATGTCCGAGACTGCCGCTGCCGACCGAGCCGTACGTGATGGTATCTGGCCTGGCTTTGGCCGCTTTTATGAAATCGCCGAAATTGTGATAGGGCTTGGCGGGATTGGTCACCACTGCCATCGGCGCGGTGCCGACCAGCATCACCGGTGCAAGGTCCTTGACGGTGTCGAACGGCAAATTGGGGATCAGCGACGGGTTGACGGCGTGGGTGTCAAAGACGAACACATAGGTGTAACCGTCGGGCGATGATTTGGCCGCAATGGCGGTGCCGATAGAACCCGAGCCCCCCGTTCTGTTGTCGACGATGAACTGCTGGCCCAGGGCATTACCGAGCCGGGCGCCCAGCAGGCGCGCAAGCGGGTCGACCGAGCCGCCCGGCGGAAACGGCACGATGAATCGCACCGGCTTGTTTGGCCATGGCGCGTCCTGCGCGGCAGCAGGCAACGACAAGAAAACCGCAATCGCAATCAGGAACGCAATGAAACCAAGCCTGCTTGCCGTGTTATGCATGTTGTCCCCCGTAGATTTAGATTCTGCGCAGCGGGTTGTCGGATCCCCTTCTTGCGTGTCGTGAACAAAACGCCGCAGGACCGCCCCGCTACCTGCTGACAATTATGCCACGCGGTTTGCCGTATCCGCGTTCAATCACATCGGTGGTGAAACGATCCGCGCCAGCGCCCGGCTTCCGCCGCTACGGAACATCAGGGGGGCGGATTCGATTCTCGTTATGGCGGATTACTGAGGAGGCAAAAAACCCGTAGAGCCAATACCCGTGCGGCTTCCCGGCATTTTAAGACGTTATTGAGGGACGCTTGAGCGCATGCGCGGCGAACTCATCTCCCGCGCGAATTCAGCGGCAGCCTGCCTGGCCGCTGCTATTCGCGCAGACGGCCCGGCACGCATGGCGCGCTCACGGACCGTCAAACGTTGAAGCGATAGCTGAAGGGATAACCGTATCGGTCAATAGTACTGCCGAATATATCCGTAGGCTTTGTCAAACAAATCCTGATCCGTATGCAGCTTATATTTCAACAGGGTCTTGCGCAGTTCTCTCTGCACGGTGCGCTCGCCTTGAGTGGTGGCTTTCCAGCCGTCAAAACGGACCGCTTTCACGATCTGGTCGATATCATCGACGATCCGCTCGACCATAATGTGAGTGTTCCTGGTTTTCGCTTCGTTGAACAGTTCCGTGAGAGCTTCTTTAGCGCGGTCACGTTCTTCCTCGGGATCGGTTTGCTTTTCCGCTTCGACCACGTCGCGGGCGATTGCGAGAATCTCCTTGAGGAATTGCAGGCTGGTCAGCAGGCCTTGTTCGTGTCGTTCCTTGATTTTCTCAAGTCGCTCGCCCAGTTCGGTGAATTTCGGGTTGCCGAGGTGTTTCCGCAAACGCGCGACGAGCGTTATCTCAACCTGCCTGGCACGCTTATCGGGGTCGGCGTCGCCGAGAATTTCCGCGAGCACCTCCGCGTCGAGTACCAGTGTCTCGATGTCATCACGCACAGATTCGACGTGGACGTTCTCGTTAATGAGTTCGATAGTCTTGGCGCCCAGGGCGTGCCACAGCAGCTTGCCGTTGCCACTCGGGGGCTTCACCGATTCGTATACTTGCGTAAGCCAGCGGTAATCGGTTTGGTATGCGCTGAGGCACGGGTCGGGGGAGAGCGCCTCCCAGATCGTGCCCAAGACTGAATAATCGGCCGCGAACCGGTCGCGCGTGTCATTGTTCGGCAGGCATTGCTGCGCGGCCATCAGACCTTCGTAGCCGCCGACGCTGCGGTCGACACCGGGAAAGAACACCAGGCATTTCTGCACTTGTATAGGCAGCGCCTTGCGCAACTCGTCGATGTTGCTCACCACCTGCTGCATCGCTTTCTCGTCGAAGTCGAGCGCGCGCGCCACGTCGTCGAACACGCCGATGTAATCGACGATCAGGCCGTGGGTTTTGTCCTGGCCGTAGGTGCGGTTTACGCGACAGATGGCCTGCAGCAGGTTGTGGTCCTTCAGCGGCTTGTCGAGATACATCACCTGCAGGATGGGCGCGTCGAAGCCGGTGAGCAGCTTGCTGGTGACAATCACGAATCGGAGCGGATCGACCGGGTCGCGAAAGCGGTCGAGCAGCTTTTCCTCGGCGTCCTTGTCGCGCTGATGTTGCCGCCACTCCGGCGGATCGCCTTGCGCGCCGGACATGACAATAGCGCTGGCCTCAGGGCCAATCAGTTCGTCCATTACCTGCTTGTAGAGCACGCAGCATTCGCGGTCGAACGTCACCACCTGCGCCTTGAAGCCGTTCGGTTCCACTTTCTGCTGAAAGTGGGTGACGATGTGCTGCACCACGGCGCGCACGCGCTCGGGGTTCTTGACCAGCACTGCCATTTTCGCGGCACGTTTGGCGAGATCATCGCGATCCTGTTCGCTGAGATCGCCGGTGATCGCACGGTAGGCTTCGTCGATCGCGGCCTTGTCGATCTTCAGCCTCACCTCGGGTGCCTCGAAGTGCAGTGGCAGCGTCGCCTTATCGCGGATAGATTCCTCAAAGGAGTAGCGGCTCAGGTAGCCCTTCTCGTCCTCGTCCGCGCCAAAGGCCCAGAAGGTGTTCTTGTCGATGCGGTTGATCGGCGTTCCCGTCAGGCCGAACAGGAATGCGTTCGGCAGCGCCTCGCGCATCTTGCGGCCGAGGTCGCCTTCCTGCGTGCGGTGCGCCTCGTCCACCATCACGATGATGTTCGTGCGCTCGTTGAGCTTGCCGCCGGCCTCGGCGAATTTGTGGATGGTGGTGATCAGCACCTTGCGCACGTCCTGCGCGAGCAGGGTTTGCAGTTCCTGGCGCGTAGCGACGCCCACCATGTTCGGCACGTCGGCGGCATTGAAGGTGGCGGTGATCTGGGTGTCGAGGTCGATGCGGTCCACGACTATCATCACCGTCGGGTTGCCGAGCTTGGGATGCAGTCGCAATTTTTGCGCGGCGAACACCATCAGCAGCGACTTGCCGCTGCCCTGGAAGTGCCAGATCAAGCCCTTCTTCGGGTAGCCAGCCACGACCCGCGCCACCAGTTTGTTCGCTGTCTCGTATTGCTGGTAACGGCAGATCACCTTGATGCGCCGGTGCTTGTGGTCGGTGGCGAACAGCGTAAAGTTCTGCAGAATGTCGAGCACCACATGCGGGCGCAGCATGCTCTGCACGCTCGCTTTCACGTGATGCAACTGGCCTTCGGCCTGGTTGTCCTCGTCGCGCCACGGCCCCCACATCTCGATCGGCATGCGAATGGAGCCATAGCGGAAGCATTTGCCCTCGGTCGCGAACGAGAAGACATTCGGCACGAACATCGCCGGGATTTCTTTCTCATAAATCTGGTTTACCTGAAACGCGCCGTCGAACCACGTCACGCTACTGCGCGCGGGCGTCTTGGCCTCGCCGATCACGAGCGGCAAGCCGTTGACTACGAAGACCACGTCAAACCGCTTGGTCACCGCACCAGCCTGAAACGTCCATTGATTGGCGACCGTGCAGCGGTTGTTGGCCGGGTTGGCGGCATCGATCAGGCGCACCGACACGTGCTCGCCGTTCGGGCCGAACGGCATGGTTTTCTCGCCGCGCAGCCATGCCATGAAGTTTTCGTTGGCGCGCACCAAGCCGTCTGCCTGCACCGACAGCAGAATCGCCCGCAGGTTGTAGATGACTTCATCGGCGCGGTCGGACTGTGCGGCGATTTCGGGGTTCAGCCTCACGAGCGCTTCGCGCACCCATGCCTCGACCATCACCTCATGAGGCTGGCGCGGAAGGTCGGCGCCGGGCACGTATTGCCAATGGCCCGGACGCAGTTCACCGCCGAGCGAATCCTTCCAACCCGGTGGCAAGTTTTGGCGGGCAGGCAAATCCGTTGCGCCGCGCTTCGGCGCGACGGCATCGATGATCATCTGCTCGACGGTATTGGATTCGGTGAAGCTCATGGCGATTTCACTCGTTGGAGAATATTGCTTCCCGAAGCGATGTGGCAAGGTGGCTTATATTTTCCCTGCTCTCAACACACAATATGTGGGCACTCAGTAAAGCGTCGAACTGCTTGGCTAATGTGGCCTGTTCACTTCGAGATGGGATGTTTGCGATCACTTCAAGAATACGGGTTGGTGAAGTGTGTCGCACCGTACTTCCGGACGCAGTTCTTCGTATTTGCCGACGCACAGTATCGGAAAGAAGAAGGTAGTAGGCGAATCTTGGTTCTAAATCTGCTGTTTTGAACTGCATCTTGCCAATCCGCTGATTGTGTAGAAGCCGACGATCATTGCCGATAACGGCGGGCATCCCGAGCAGTTTCGCATCTGGAGTGAGATCGGTCATAACAATTACGATAAGCTTCCATGCCTTCGTACTCATCCTGCCTTGTATGCTTTTTCTTTTGAGTAGTAACGTGTTGAGTGCTGGGGCGGAGGAACCATGACCTGCCTTTCTGCCAGATGTT
>Ga0315281_10006292_pt1 | contig 16915 bp, 10 predicted proteins | sample YL17G07_0_MG_FD_204540 | JGI IMG/M metagenome (GOLD analysis project Ga0315281, IMG submission 204540) | Sediment microbial communities from Yellowstone Lake, YNP, Wyoming, USA - YL17G07_0 | ecosystem: Environmental > Aquatic > Freshwater > Lake > Sediment | place: USA: Wyoming | collected...
TCCGCGAGCAATACGTCGACGCGCTGTCGGTCTATCTGCGCGAGCAGGAAGTCGCCGGCCTCGACATCGTGACGGACGGCGACTGCCGGTTCGATCAGGACGTCGGCGGCCAGAGCTGGACCAGCTATCCGCCGCACCACATGTCGGGGTTCGAGGCGACGCATCCGAAGCTCGCGAAGGTCGGCGCGGGCGGCATCGCGTTTCCGCGCGGGCACATCCTCCACGACTACCTCGAAGCGCGTGTCATGCCGCGCATCGTCGGCCCGATCGGCCGCGGCGAGATGCAGTATGCGGAGATCTTCAAGGCCGCGCAGCGCCTGACGCGAAAGCCGGTCAAGTTCGGCACCGTGACGCCGGAGCTCGTCGCGTTCGCGGTGCAGGACGAGCATTACAAGAGCCTGCCGGACCGCATCATGGCCATGAGCGATGCGTTCAACGAAGAGCTGCACGACCTGGCGGACGCCGGCTGCCAGGTGATTCAGCTGGAAGAGCCGCAGATTCACCTGCTGGCGGCGCGTGGCTACAAGGATCCGGTCATCAACCCCGAGTTCATGCTGAAGGTGTTCAACAACACGGTGAAGGGCCTGCGGGCGAAGACGGAAGTCTGGTGTCACACCTGCTGGGGCAATCCGTCGCAGCAGCGCATGTTCGCGAAGATCCAGTCATACAAGCCGGCGCTCGACCTGCTCAACCAGGTGGACGCCGACGTCATCACGTTCGAGATGGCGAGCAGCGCGTGCGCGGACCTCGAGGACGTGGGCACGCACATCACCAAGATGAAGGTCGGCATCGGGGCGATCGACCACCACACGCTGCAGGTGGAGTCGCCGGAGGAAGTCGCGACGCTGGTGCGGCGGGCGCTGAAGGTCATCCCGGCGGAGCGGCTGGTGCTGTCGTCGGACTGCGGCATGGGCCGCGAAGGCATGAGCCGGCGCCATGCGTACTACAAGATGGTCGCGCTCGTGCAGGGCGTGAACCTCGTCAAGAAAGAACTCGGGCTGCCGGTCACGGACAGTCTCGCGGCGGATCCGAAGTTCTCGCTGATTCGGACGAGCTGATGATGAGCTCGAAGAGTCTCGAGGACGTGCTGCAGGCGGCGGGAAACCCGGTGACGCATCTCCGGAATTCCCAGACAGGGCCCTACATCTATCCCGTGGTGCCGACCGAGTTTTCCAACTGGCGCGACGAGCAGCGCGCCTGGCGCGACACCTGCATTCTGTTCAATCAGTCGTACCACATGACCGACATGTACATGGAAGGGCCCGATGCCCTGAAGGTGCTGTCGATGCTCGGTGTGAACAGCTTCAAGGACTTCGGCCCGAACAAAGCGAAGCAGTTCGTGCCCTGCAACGACGACGGCTATGTGATCGGCGACGTGATCCTGTTTCACCTCGAACAGAACCGGTTCAACCTCGTCGGCCGGCCGTCCGTGCACAACTGGGTGCAGTACCAGTGCGAGACGGGCAAGTACGACGTCAGGCTCGAGCGCGATGAGCGAACGGTTGCGCGATCGGGACCGATCGTGCGGAAGGCCTACCGCTATCAGGTGCAGGGGCCGAATGCCTTGAACGTGATGCAGAAGGTCACGGGCAAGGCGGTGCCCGACGTGCGGTTCTTTCACATGACGGAGTTTCAGATCGCGGGCCGGCGCGTGCGCGCGCTGCGTCACGGCATGGTGGGACAGCCCGGCTTCGAGCTGTTCGGACCATGGGACGACGGCGAGGCCGTGAAGGCTGCCATCGTCGACGCCGGCCAGGAGTTCGGGTTGCGGCAGTCGGGATCGAGAACGTACTCGAGCAACACGCTCGAGTCGGGCTGGATTCCGTCGCCGATGCCGGCGATCTACTCCGGCGAGAAAATGAAGGCGTACCGGCAGTGGCTGCCCGGCAACGGCTACGAAGCGTCGGCGTCGCTCGGCGGGAGTTTTTATTCCGACCACATCGAGGACTACTACCTCACGCCGTACGATCTCGGCTACGGACCCGTCGTCAAGTTCGACCACGACTTCGTCGGCCGCGAGGCGATCGAGAAGATCGCCGCCCGGCCGCGACGCAAGAAGGTCACGCTCGTGCTGAACGGCGAGGACGTCACGCGCGGCATCAGCACGATGTTCACGCAGGGCAAGCGGACGAAGTACTTCGACTTCCCCTCGGCGGTCTATTCCACGCTGCCGTACGACAAGGTGATGCGGAACGGCAGGACGATTGGCGTCTCCACGTGGTGCGGATACAGCACGAACGAAGGCGCGATGCTCACGCTCGCGATTGTCGACGTCGAACACAGCGAGCCCGGCACGCCGGTGACGTTCGTGTGGGGCGAAGAAGGCGGCGGCTCGTCGAAGCCGACCGTCGAGCGCCACGTGCAGCTTGAAATTCGCGCGACCGTGGCGCCCGTGCCGTTCAGCGACGCTGCCCGTACTGCGTATCGAGCGCGCTGATCGGCGCTAGCTGACGGGGATCTCGCGGCTGTGCCGCGCGAGCCACTGGTCGAACGTCTGGAGCGACGGGTTGAGCTGCCGCGATCGCTCGAGGCTGCGCGCTCCGCAGAAGACCTGCTCGAAGTCGCGCTTGAACTGCAGCATGTTGGACAGTTCGGCGGCGCCTGGAAAATCCCACGTCCGGTACGCCGCGGGATCCACGTCCATGTAGCGGACGGGGCGGCCGAGCGCCTTCGTCAGCGACGCCGCCATCGCCGCGCAGGTCGGATGCTCGCCGGCGACGCCAATCGTCTGTCCCGCGCTGCACGCCTGCGTGAAGATCCCCAGGGCACACCGCCCGATGTCGTCGACGCCGATGCCCGGCAGTTTCTTGTCGCCCAGCGGCATCGCCAGGATCAACTCGCCGTCATCGCCTTTGCGTAATCCCATTCCAGGGAAGCGAATCAGGTTTTCCCAGTAGAACGACGTGAGAAAGAACGTCGTCGGCACGCCGAGCCTGCGGAAGGCTTCGTCGGCCTCGCCCTTCCCGTCGAAGTGGGGGACCTTGTACTTGCCGTGCAGGGTCGGCATCCGCGGATCGGAGAGGGGCATCAGCCGGCGCGTATCTTCGAGCGTCGACCAGATGACGTGCTGCACGCCTGCGCACCGGGCGGCCTCGGCCATCGCCGTCCCCTGCGCGTGCTCGCGCTCCGGATCGCCGTGGCCCCAGAAATCCGTCATGCCGTACGCGCCGTACGCGCCCGCAAACGCCTTTTTCAGCGAGTCGAGATCGTCGGCATCGGCATAGACCACCTCCGCGCCGAGGCGGGCGAGGGCCTGGGCGCGCTCGCTGGACGGCTTCCGCGTCAGCGCGCGGACGCAGAAATCGCCGTCGCGGTCGTGAAGAATCGCGCGCGCGACGCTGCCGCCCTGCGAGCCGGTCGCCCCGACGACGGCAATGGTCCTCTTCGTCCCCATGACAGGCTGCAAGAGGGACAGATTACAGGTAGCTTGTGCGGATTGGCAAACGGGCGGCTATTTCCCGACCAGGTGCTCGACGTCCTTGTTGTTTTCCTGGCAGATGTATTCGATGAGCTCGCCGCGCAGCAGCGTGGGCTTCGTCGTGAACGTCCACGCGCGCGAGAATGTCTTCGCGTCCTCGATGATGTGCACGATCTCCATGTGCCCGAAGTCCGTGCGCGTGATGCGCTCGGTCACCTTCATGTCGGTCGAGTGCGGGATGCCGGCGGCGTCGATCCACGTGATGTCGTTCTGGCCGACCGTGTCGACGACGAGCGTGTCGCCTTCCCAGTGGCCGATCGAGTCGCCGAGCCACGTCTGTTCGACCGTCGGGTCGTGCGCCCGGCCGTCCATGAAAATCTTGCGCCAGATGTGCGCGCCGCCTTCGTAGACGATGACGATCTCTTTCGGCGTCTGGATGAAGCTCCAGGGATAGGGCGTCGTGGCCATGCGCGGGACGCCGGGCGGCAGGCACCGCGCTTCCGGGTCCTCCTTGCCGAGCGCTGCTTTGCGCTTGTCGTAGATGGCCCGCGCCGCCGGCAGCATCGGGACGTCGACGCCGGCGCCGATCATGTCCACGTTCTGGCGAATGGCGTTCGGCTGCCAGTTGCCCGTCAGATCGGGGTGTCCGTCCGCGGTGCGCGGTGTGGGCCCCGCCGGAGGCCAATTGGGATCGCCGCCGCGGCCCTGGCCGGCCGCCGCGGCTGACGGGATGAGAAGAGTGAAGAGGAGTGTGCCCGCCGCGACGGTCGCGGCGAGCACATGTGGAACCCGAATCGTCATTCTAGAAATCCAGTGTGTAGTTGATGCGCACGAACCGCGGCTGGAAGATGCCCGTCGGGGTGCCCCACCCGGCGGCCCTTGGCGCGTTGTCCGTGTTGTAGGTGTAGCTCGTGTTGAACGCGGTCGCGTAGTTCGTGTTCAACAGGTTGTAGAGGTCAATCCCGATGTCCGACCGCGTGCGGCCGAACCGCAGGACCTTCGCGAAGCGCATGTCGATCTGCGTCCGGCGCTGATCGGCGTACAGCTTGTTGGCGTCGGCGGCCGGGAGCAGTTGCAGCGTCGTGGTGCCCGTGGCGGTCGCGCCGACCGGCAGATGGCCGAGCGAGGCATTGATCACGGAGTTCGGCACTATCCAGCTGGCGGTCAGCTGCAGCGGCGGCTGCGAGCGAACCGTGCCGCTGATGAGCACGTCGATCTTCGGAATCGTGTAGCTCGCCAGCCCTCGCACGGTCGTCTGCCACGGATCGACGTTGTGGCAACCGCGCGGATCGGGTCCCGCTTCCGCGGCGCCGGCCACATTGTTGAAGGTCGTGGCAATCGAACAGGTGTCGACGACGGCACCGCCGGTGGAGGAGCCCATCTGCAGTGTGAGACCTTGCTGCAGCCGTGCGTTCAGCGTCACGTCGAAGCCGTTCCAGTGGCTGTCCCGTTCGGGGCCGAAGAACGTCTCGGGCCGCAGAATCGTCTGCGCCGTTACGTTGGCCGCCGCCCTCACCGTGTAGAACGTGATCGGCAGGCCGGCGTTCGGCAACCGGGGATCGTTCGGTGCGGTGAGCGAATACGTCTCGTACGCCGTGGCCGCGTTGCGGGCCAGGTCGTCGGTGACGAAGAACCCATGGAACGTCCGGTGCGTGTAGCTGACGTCGGCCGACATGCGCGGCACGATCTGGTGCTGCAGCGTCAGCGTGGTCTGATAGTCATTCGGACGCACGCCCCAGCCGTTGAGCACCGCCGGATCGACGATGGTCGCGGCGCCAAGCTGGCCGAAGTTCGTCGCGGTGCCGACCGCTGCGGCGCACTCCCCGTTGGCGGCCGTGCTCAGCAGATTGCAGTCGACGGCCAGGTTGCGATTTGTATCGGTCCAGCCGCGGTTCTGCACGTTCCGCACGACCGTGGCGCCGGGGTTGGTCGAGGTATACGGCGAGTCGTTCGCCGCATACGCCAGGTAGCGCCCCCAGTTCAGCTTGATGGCCGTCTTGCCGCTTCCGAACACGTCATAGGCGACACCCACTCGCGGCGTGATGTCGTTGTAGGCCTGCACGCCGGCCGTTTCCGGGATCGTGATCGCCTGCGGGTTCAGGAACGTCGCCTTGCCAAACGTGCCGTTCCCGTCGACGGGCGCGTAGCTCGTCACGCGATCGTAGCGGAGAGCTCCCTGCAGCGTCAGGCGCTTGCGCGTCCACGTGTCCTGGACGTAGGCGCCGGTGTTGTACGTGATCGTCCGGCGGCCCATCTCCGGCAGGTAATAGCTGACGGCATTCGGCACGCCCTGGTTGAATCGATAGCCAAGCTGCGTCTGGCCCGCCAGATCGTCGTCCTGCAGGTCGAGCCGCCGGGACTGGAAGCCCACCTTCGCGCTGTGGGCTCCGGTGACGTACGCCATCGACCCGGCGAAGTCGTTGTTCTTGCCGCTCGCCGGACCCCATGATTCCACGCCGCGATAGCGGTAGTTCGCCACGGGGGCGTAGGGCAGGCCCGTCGCGGCATTGATCGCGTTCGACTGCTCCGTCACCGGAATCAGGTTCGTGACGCCGTCAGGCGGGGGGTGTCCGAAGATCGGCTGATACCGGAACGCCTGAAAGCCGGCCTCGAACAGCAGCTTGTTGCTCGCCGCCATCGTCCACGTGCCCTGGTTGACGTAGAACGGCACGTCGAAATAGCCGCGTGCGGCCGTGGACGTCGCTTCGGGCGACATCTGCGTCCCCGCATTGTTGCCGAGCCCGATCCAGTCCGCTCCGCGGCTGTGGCAACCGGTGCCGGCAACGGTCAGCGGCGTGCCTTCGCAGCGGTGCTGATACTCCGAGTTGTACCCCACGCGACTCTTGCCGAGTTGCGCGGTGATGCGGCCGATGAGCATCTGGCGGTCCTGGACGAGACGCGTGGTCGTCGAGTTGTCGCCAACCCAGTCCCAGCGCGCCGCGTTCCCCGCGTTCGCGTTGGCCACGATGCCGTCTTGCGCGGTCTGCGTGTCGAGCGCGCGGTAGGAGCCGAAAAACCAGAGGCGGTCCTTGACGATCGGTCCGCCGTAGGCGCCGCTCCAGTCGTACGCCCTCATGATGCCGGGCGTCTGCTTCAGGTTGGGGTTGAGCGCTTGGAGGTCTGTCGTCAGGTTGTTGCCGCTCGACCACGTGCCTGCGCTGTTGATGAAGGCAGAGCCCTTGAATGCGTTGCCGCCCGATTTCGGGATGATGTTCATCGACGGCCCGCCGATGTCGCTCTCGCCGATGCCGCCGCCCACGGTGACGCCGACTTCCTGCGCGTTCGCCGTGTCGTAGACATAGGACGAGGGGCCGCCGCTGCGCGAGGCGCTCACCGGGAACCCGTTCACGGTGTATCGCCCTTCGCCCGCGACGAAGTTCGAATTGATGGTGCTCGAGTGCGCGTTGAAGAACGTCATCGTCGGCGACAGCGCCGGGCCGTTGGTGTCGACCTGCAATCCGGCAACGGCGTTGAGCAGCGCACCCGCGGAGCGCGTGACCGGGAGCGTCCGGATGATGTCGTTATTCAGCACGACTTCGCGCTTCGCGCTCTGGACGTCGACGACCGGCGTTTCGCCGGTGACGGTGATCGTCTCGGCGAGCGCGCCGACCTTCAGGTCGGCGTTGATCGTCGCGACGAACGAGCCCGTGAGCTCGACGCCGTCGCGCTTGACGGTGCTGAAGCCCGTCAGCGTGAAGGTCACTTCGTACGTGCCGGGACGCAGGTCGATGATGCGGTATTGGCCCGTGCCGTCGGTGACGGCGGCCTTGGTTTTCTCGATGAGCGCCGGGCTCGAGGCCTCGACAGTGACACCCGGCAGCACGGCGCCGGACGCGTCATGGACGGTTCCCGTCAGGGTCGCCTGGGCGAACACCGTGGCCGGGAGCAGCAGAACGACGAGCATTGCCAGACATTTCAATGTGCGCATACCGGAAACGCTATCGCAACGGTTGTGCATTGTAAATGCACAACCGTAAGCGCCAGTCAGTTGAAGAAACGCCGATTCAAGGATTCGTATAAGGGACGTGCAGAGGCGGGAAGAACCGGAAGAAACCACTGGAGCCTGCCCGAAGGCAGGCTCCAGTGGCGGAGCAATTACCAGGCGAATTCCGCGTTCAGACGGAAGACGCGCGGGTTCATGTAGCCGGTGGGCGTCAGCCATCCCGTTGACGTCGGCGAGAACGCCTGGCTGAACGCCAGCGTGACGTTGTTGTTGGCGAGGTTGTAAATGTCCAGGCCGACCGTCAGCCGACGGCCCGAGAAGCGGAGGATCTTCTTCGCGGCCACGTCGAGCTGGCGCACGCGGTCACCGTAGAAGGTGCCCGGGGCGGTCAGGTTCACCGTCAGCGGACCTGCCACCGTCGGCGCGCGGCCGAGCTGCGCCGTCGCCGACGCCGTATCCGCCGCGGTGAGCGTGTAGTTGGCCGCCAGCGAGCCGATCTGGTCGGTGCCGACGTTCATCTTGTCCTGATACACCGTGCTGAGCACCACGTCGATGTGCGGGATCATGTAGGTCGCGAGAGCACGGAACGACGTCTGGAACGGCGATTCCACGTGGCAATACGGGTTGAGGAGGAAGTTTTCCGGCACCGCCGCGCGGATCGCGCAGAAGTCGTTGACCACCTTGCCCGTGCTGGTGCCGCCCGAGAACGTGAAGCCGTGGTTCCCGCGCACGTTGATATTGACGTCGACGCCGTTGAACACGCGCGTGTCGTCGCCCACCTTGGCCGTGGACTCGATCAGCAGGCTCGACTGACCGAACACGTTCGGGTTGATGTTGTAGAGGTTGGGCACTGTGTAACCGCCGCCGCCGGGCAGACGCGAATCCGACGGGGCCGTGACGCTGTACGCCTTCACGTCGTTCGGTCCGATCAAGAGGTTGTCGCTCACCGTGCCGCCCGTCGTGAACATCGTGAACGTCCGGCGGTAGTAGCCGACCTCAACGGACGCGCGCGGCGCGATCTGCTGCTGCACCGACACGCCGAACGACCAGTCCGACGGACGCAGGCCCCACCCGTGGAGCAGGTCGGGATCGAACTGCGCGCCCACGAGCTGGTTGGAGCCGAACAGCAGGTTGTCGATCTGGCCGCAGGTGTCGACGCTGCCGGTCGTCGCCGGGCTCTGCGCTGTCGGGATGCTCAGGTTGCAGTCCGGAACGAAGTTGCGGTTGGTGTCCGTCCACGTACGGCCGGTCGACGGATTGAAGATGCCGCCGGCCGTGGTGTTGCCGCCAGGAATCCGCTGCGCCGGGTTGACGTTCGCCGCGAGATTGCTCACGCTGGCGCCCTGCAGGTACTTGCCGACGTTCACCTTGAACGCCGTCTTGCCGTTGCCGAACACGTCGTACGCGGCGCCGAGGCGCGGCGTGATGTCGTTGTAGCCGGTCACGCCGTCGGCGGCCGCGAGGCTGACGCCGGGGAAGAACCGGGACTTCGGCTCTTCCTGAGCCGGGAACCAGCTCCACGGATGATCCCATCGGACGGCGCCCTGAAGCGTCAGGCGCCTCACCGTCCACTGATCCTGCGCGTAAATCGACGCCTGTGCCGCGCGCGCGTTGATGACGTACGGGTTCGCATACTCGGTCAGCGACGTCGGCGTGCCTCCCACGAAGGTGTACGCCAGGCTCTGATTGTTGGCGTGCATCTCGCGATTGTCGGTCCAGAAGTAGCCCTGGTACCCGAACTTCAGGGAGTGGGCGCCGGTCACATACGACGCCGTAAAGTTGTAATTCGTCCCGCTCGTGAGGTTGTTCAGCCAGTTCTGCGACCGGTACGTGAGGTTGTTCACGATGGCAGGCGTCGTGGCCGTGGCCGGAACGGTCACGTTGTTGATGTTGAGGATGCGCACCAGGTCCTGGGTCGGGTTCGGGTTGCGCTCACGACCGCCCCACTGGTAGTAGCTGGTGCCGATGCCGGCTTCGAGGAGCAGCTTGTTCGACACCGCAGACGTCCAATGCCCCTGCACGACGCGCTGCGGGCTGAACTCGCCGAGGCCGTCCGCTTCTGGCGAGATGGTCGGGTTCGGCGAGCCGCTGAACGACGTCGCGCCCGTGCAACTGCGGCAGACCGGCTGCTCATCCCACACGAACGAGAACTTGTTGCGCGACGTCGCCTGCCACGTAATGCGAGGCGTGTAGTTCTCCCACGTGTGATCCGAGTACGCCGGGGCGTTGAGATCCGCCAGATACGCATAGGAGTTCGGGTTGCCCGCGTTCTGGTTGAAATAGAGGTTCAGCGTATTCTGCCGCGTCCCCTGTTCACGGACGCTCATGAAGTACCAGAGCTTGTCCTTCGCGATCGGCCCGCCCACCGAGCCGTTGACGTCGTACACGTGGAACACCGGCGCCGGCTGCGTGACACCGCGCGCCGCCAGCTCCGGCGTGTAGTTGCTTGACTGCATGCCCTCCGAGAAGCCGGAGACGAAGAACAGACCCGACAACCGGTTGCCGCCATTCTTCGGGACGACGTTGACCGTCAGGCCGGCCGTCTCTGACTCGCCGAGGCCGCCTGACGTCGTCATCGTCACTTCCGTCGCGTTGCCGATGTCCGCGACGTAGTTCGACGGCTGGTTGCCGCCGGGCGGGTTGCTGATGTTCAGGCCATCGACCGTCAGCCGCGATTCCACGCCGCGGCCGCCGTGGATCGGGAAGATCGCGAAGACCGGACCGGCGTTGACGTTGTTGTTGTTGGTCTGCAGCCCGGGAACCGCTGTGAGCAGGTAGCTGTAGCTGCGGACGCTGGGAAGGTTGCGCATGGTCTCGTTGTCGAATGTGATGTCGCGCCTCGTGCTCTGCACGTCGACGATCGGCGTCTCACCGGTGACGGTGACCGTTTCCGCGACCCCGCCGACCTTCATGTCCGCGTCGATCTTGATGACGCCGGTCCCCGACATCTCCACGCCATCGCGCTTCAACGTGGCGAACCCTGCAAGCGTGAACGTCACGCTGTACGTGCCCGGTGTCAGGCTCTCCATGCGGTACTGCCCGGTGGCATCCGTCGTCGCCGAACGGGTCTTCTCAATGAGTACTGCGCTCGACGCTTCCACGGTGACGCCGGGCAGCACGGCGCCCGATGCGTCTTTGACGGTGCCGGAGAGGCTCGCTTGAGCCCACGCGGTGCTGGGAAGTATCGCCGCTACGGCTGCTAGTACCAGTGTCCTGAAAATCGTGCGCATTGTTCGTTCGACTCCTTGGAGATGCTGTGTTCTTTGAGCAATAGCTGTTCCGAATGTGCAGCGATACTCTACAAGGATACGGGTCGGGTATGACAGAAAAAACCCGGGATTTGGCTCCCGGGCTCGTATATCTACGGGTTCTTGGATCGGCTATTTCTGGGGCGGTTGTGAAGACTGCTGTTGTCCGATGTAGTGCTGCGCATCCTTGTCGATACACACGAATTCGCTCAACTGTGACGTCGGCATAATGCGGCTGTACACGATGGCGTCAAACGGCTTCGTGTAGGCCTTGGGATCGTCGATGGTGACCTTGATCTCAAGGTAGCCGTAATTCAACCGGCGAATACGCTCGGTGAGCTTTCCGGCGCTGGTCAGCGGGCTGCCCCTGACGTCGAGCCAGCCGTCGTCCATCAGGCCGGTCGTTTCGACGACGAGCGTGTCGCCCTCCCAGTGTCCGACCGAGTAGCCGTTCCACCACGGCTCGACGTCTTCCTTCTTTGGCAGCGGACGGCCGTCGAGATAGACCTCACGGAGCGTCGTGCCCGATCCCTCGTACACCAGCAGCACCTCGGTCGGCGTCTGGATGATCTTCTTCGGGTACGGATGCGAGTCGAGCTGCATGATGCCCATCGGCAGGCAATGCGCATCCGGGTTGTCCTTGCTGTTGTCCGCCATCCGCTTCTTCACTAGTTCGGCCGCCCACGGCTGATACGGCGCTTCGCCTTCGGGCGTGCTGCCGCCGACGTTGCCGAAGATGTTGCGGCCAAAACCGCCGCGTCCGCGGCCTTGCGCGGGCGCCGGAGCCGGCGGCGCCGCGCCGCGTGCCGCGGCTTGTCCCGAGCCTGGCGTCGGACTGAGGCCGTCGATGACCGGCGGCGCGCAGTCGGGACATGGCGCGGTTTCCCACACGCCGGACAGATCGGGCTTTCCGTCGGGCATCCGTGGCGCCGGCGCTTTCAGGTCGACTTTGCCGTCCGGCGTCTTGGGGATGTTCGGCGATGAAGGATGGGCGGGCCACTGCGCGAGCAGGGAACTCGTCGCGAGCGTCAATGCGGCCATCGTCGCGAGCGCTATCGCCAGGATTCTTTTGTTGACCATGAGGGCTCCGCTTGTCCATTGACACTATACAACGGCGGTGCGAACATCGCGCGCATGTCACGCCGCTCGACAGGATCGGTCTCGCGCAGGCGCCTTCTCACGACGGGCGTCGCCGCGCTCGGCGGCGGCGCCGCCTACCTGACCGGAACGGGGACGCCGGCGGCACAGAGTGCGCAGGCGCCCGGAGTGCTGACGAACACGCAGAACGGACGCACGTTCCGGGGGCTGGTGCGCCATTCCACCACCCTCGACATTCAGGAACTGCGTCTCCTCCCGACCGATCCGCGGCAAGTCGTCATTCGTTCGCTGGCCGTCGCTCCGTGTTACACGATCGTGCGTGGCGCGCTGGGAACGAACCCGATCAGCCGCGCAGAGGTCCCGAATCATTGTGGCTTCGGCGTGGTCGAGGCGGTCGGCGCGTCGGTCAAGCGTGTACAGGTCGGCGACCGAGTCGTCGTCGCCGGCACGTCGCAGTGCGGCCAGTGCTATCAGTGCCTGCACGGTCGTCCCGACTACTGCCAGTTCACGTTCTTCTCGAACGCACCCGGCGTGGAGGCGTTTCCTCCGTTCGCGGAGATGCGCGACGGCACTCGCGTGTACGCGCAAGCCGGCATCGGCGGCATGAGCGAGATCATGACGGCGTTCGAGGAGTACTGCGTGCCGGTGTTCAGCGATCTGCCGGCGGCCGAGCTCACGCTCCTTGGCGATCAACTCGCGTCGGGCTTCGCTGCCGGGCATGCGGACATGCGCTTCGAGCCCGGTTCCGACGTCGTGGTGTTCGGCGCGGGTCCGGTCGGTCTGGGCGCCATTCAGGCGGGCCGCGTCACCGGCGCGGGCCAGGTGATCGCGATCGATCCGATCAAATATCGTCGCGACTTCGCGCTGAAGATGGGAGCGACGACGGCGCTCGATCCTGTGGCCGAAGGTGACGGGATTGTCGAGCGCGTCCGCGAGTTGTGCCGGGGACCGAACGATCGGCGATTCGCTGGCGGCGTCAGCTGGGGCCGTGCGGGCAACGCCGTCATGGCGCGCGGCGCGGACTTCGTCGTCGAGGCGGCTGGACTGCAGGCGTTTCCGCCGAAAGTGGAGGCGCAACCCGACCCGACCAACGTGAAAACAGTACAGCAGGCGTGGGACTGCACGCGCATGGGCGGCCATGTCATGTTGATGGGCTTCACGCTGCAGCCCGTGTCGTTTCCGGGAGCGTCGCTGGCGCTGTTTGGGCGCACGATTCATCCCGGCCAGCAGGGCGGCCTCAACGTCATGCGGGACATCCCGCGGTATGTGAAGCTGATCGAAAAGGGGCGTCTCGACGCGAAGTCGATGATTACGAAGAGATACGGATTTCTGGACAGCCGTCAGGCTGTCCAGGACACGGCCGACCGCACGATCATTACGGGAGTCATCGAGTTCACGTAAGTCGAAGAGAACCTACGGCACCAGCAGCCGGATGACGCCGTCGTGCTTGTTCAGCACGAACAGTTGTCCGTTGGGTCCATCGCCCATGCGCAGGTCGGCGCGGTTCGCCGGTGTCTTGCCCTGCTGCGTGTTCTTGTCCTTGATGATCTGCAGCAGCGTCTTCGCCTCGCCCTTGTCGTTGAACAGGATGCGGTGGAAGTTCTGTCCGCCCTTCGGCAGCGTGTCGGCGTTCACGTAGAAGACTTCGCCGCTCGGGTTGTCGCCGAAGATCAGCAGTCCGGTCAGCGCCTTGATCGCCTTCTCGCGATAGACGTAGATGCCCGTGGCCGCGAGCCCGCCTGAGGGAAACAGCGGATCGGTGTGGTCGAAGTCGGCGATGGGAAAGATCATCTTCGGGTCGGCGCGCTGATCGTCGGTGCTCACTTCGCGGTTGAAGTACTTGAAGCTGCCTTCCCAGATGTTCCAGCCGTAGTTGCCGCCGGCCGTGATCTGATTGATCTCCTCGTTGATGTTCTGGCCGATCTCCGCCTCGAACATGCGGCCGTCTTTCGGATCCCACGAGAACCGCTGCGGATTGCGGTGGCCGTACGAATAGATCTCGCCGAGCGCGTCGGGATTCTTTGCGAAGGGATTCGACGGAGGAATCCCGTACTTGCCGTTCGCGCTGCTCTTGCCGAGCGGATCGATGCGCAGGATCTTGCCGAAGGCCGACTTGAGGTTCTGCGCGTGATTGTATGGGTCGCCGCCGGCGCCGCCGTCGGCCGATCCGATGTAGAGCAGGCCGAAATCAGCGCTGCCGCGCCGAGCCGTCGGGTTGAACGCGATCTCGCCGCCATTGTGATTCGGAAACGGATGCGCGATGCGGAACAGCTCGCGCGGCGCGTCGCCGTCGTACGCCGCGGCCTTCGGATCTTTCGCCGTCCACTCGAGCAGGATCTCGTCGTGCGTGCGGCCCGTGCCGCTCGGGACGAAGTCGGCCATCGGCGTCATGTTCGACGTGTCGGCGTACGTGTAGAACTTGCCGTAGCCGGGCGTGCCGCTCTGCGCGAACTGCGGATGGAACGCGAAGCTCTGGAAGCCGCGCTCGGCGCCCATGGAGTTGACCGGGTTGCCCCACTTTGGCTCGTTGAGATCGAGATACGGCTTCACGGCCTTGCCGTCGTAGCTGACGGAGTAGAGCATCCCCTGCATCGTGTTGACGAACATGCGGCGGGTGCCCGGCTCAGCGCGGAGCAGATTCATGCGCGCCGGGCCGTTCGCCGTGTCAGGCACCGCGGCGAACTCGATGAAGTTCACTTTGATGACGCCGTCACTCGCTGGAATCGGATCGGGGAATGGATTGTTCGTGCGTCCCGGTCCCGACGGGACATATGGCCCGCGTCCGCGACCGGGAAATCCTCCGCGGCCGCCGTCCGGCGGCGCGCCGGGCGGCGTCTGCGCGAGGGCAGGTGCGGCGAGCAGCGTGACCACGACGAGGCGAGTGACGTGCTTCATGGAGTGGTCTTATAGCACATCGCATTGCCGCTTTCGTCAGTTGGAGGTGAGCGTGTTTACGTCCTTCTTGATGTCGCGCAGCGTTTGCCGCATTTCCTCGACGGCCTTCATCTGCTCGAGCGTCGCGGCCAGCATCTCGGCGGTGGCTTTCACGGCATCGATCGCGGCCTGACGCGCCGCGTCGGCGGCGACGCGCGCGTCCTCGCCGGCGTCTCGCGCCATTTCTCCGGCCTCGCGCAGCTGCTCCCGCTCCTGCCGTACGGTCTCCAGGGCCTCGCGATGCTCGTCGCGCCCGACACGCGCCTCCTCGGCCAACTGTCTGAATCGCTCGGCCTCATCCCGCCCTGATTCGGCAATAGCGCGGTGCAGTTCGGCGGGCGCGTCGACGTGTGGCTGGATGAGGTCGTTCGGCACGGCTCTCCTCAGTTCTTTCTGCAGCCAGCGTACTCGACGGCGCAGGTCCGGTGGTGTGCTGAAGGTGACAGTGACAGTGCGCGGCGTTCAACCTGTCAGCGCAGACGGGACCGACTCGAGAAACTCGCGGACGGATGCGATCTGGCTGTTCTCTGAAATGAACTCGAACTCGGCCGCCGCGCCAGACTCCATCAGCACTTCCAGCCACACGCCGAAGCGCTCGGCATCGAACGCCTCGCCGATCCCCGGCGCACGGCTGGTCCAGAGGTCGGCGTCGAGAATGCGCGTGAGCTGGGCGGGTGTCGCGAGCGCCACGAATTCCGCGCAATCCTCCAGGCCGCAGACCTGAATCACGCGGTGAAGGACTTCAGGCGGAAGCTGAGGAACGATCTTCGCCAGGTCGGGCGTTTTCAGGAGGCGAGCAAGGAGAGGTAGCGGCGTCGCCATCGGGCTGCGGATACTACCGGACCTGTCAGGGAATAGACAGTCCCTGCCTCTATCTCCGGTCCTTCTTCACCATGTCGGTCAGCCCCGCCAGCGCCCCGGCCAGGAAGTTGCGCCGCCACCGCTCCACTTCCGCCACCGTCACGCCCACATCCTTGCTGACGGCTTCGGCCGCCTCGCCGCGTAGCACTCGCAGAACCGCCTGCGACCTGGTTGCGGGCGCGATCACCCTTCTGGCCCCGGCGCCCTCGCTGATAGGAGCCCTGGTTGTCCGCGCGATCTCCACGGCCCGCGCCGCCGCGTCCCGCAGCCGACGAAGGAAGATCCACGTGGCCTCGTCGGGCGCCGGCTGGTTCGTGCGCCGGTCGAAATACAGACAGCCGACGATGCGCTTCCGGACGACGAGCGGGAAGACGGCAAAGGCGTCGGCGCCGAATCGCGCCGCAAGGGCCGCTTCGTCTGGTGCCAGTCCCGCCGTCTTGCTGCACCAGAGGTCTTGCCCCGCGGTCAGCGCTCGCGCCACTGGTCCACCTGAGGACGACGACGCCATCGGGAATTGAAACTGCGCCACCAGCGAATCAATGTCGGCGCCAAGACCGAAGCGCCCCTGTGCCACGCTTCGATCGGCACTGGCCAGGCAGAACATCGCGCGATCGAACGGCCCGCCCCGGTAGATGCCCTCGAGCACCATCAGCAGCAGCTGGTTCAAGTCCACGCCATGCGGGCTGCCGAGCGCCGTGAGAATGTCCTTCACAAAACCCTCCCGCAATGCCTGGAGGGATGGCGCAACCGCATCGGCTCCGGCCTTGGCCGGAGTGTCGGCCGCATCCGCGTCCGCCGGCTCGAACCCCGTCTCGCTCGGCAGCGAGCGGATCACCTGGAGTGCCACGCGGGTCTGCCGCCACAGCCGCAAGTCGTCGACGGGGATCCCCGCCTGAAAAAATGCCTCGCGCGTGCCGAGAACCGCCCGTTCGAGAATGGTCGTGACGTTGTCACGATCGAGCCCGAGCCGGTCCTTGTAGCGCTCGAACACGTGCGCGATCGCCGCCCGCGACTGCGCCGACTCGTCGCGATACACGGCGCTCGTCAGTGCGTGGCTGAACGACACGATAGCGCCCAGATCGTCGCTGTCGGCCGCTCCGCTGGACTGCAACGCCTGCGAGACGGCCGGCGGCATGCCCCAGTGACTGGCGATGGCTTCACCCAGACCCTCATAGGTGAACGTGAGCAGCGCGAGGCAGGCAGCCGCGGGCGTCTTCCTCTCGCTCGTCACGGCTCTGAGGATGGCGGCGTACTCCGCGGGCCGGTGACACGCGAGCAGCACCTCGCCGAGATTACGGAACATGCCGCACAGGTACGCCTGCTCTGGCGCGTCCAGGTGCAACCGCTCCGCGGCCTCGCCCGCCTGGTTGGCCGTGAGCATCGAGAGCAGCATGAGCTCCTTGAGCCACGGCG
>Ga0315281_10006293_pt1 | contig 16915 bp, 13 predicted proteins | sample YL17G07_0_MG_FD_204540 | JGI IMG/M metagenome (GOLD analysis project Ga0315281, IMG submission 204540) | Sediment microbial communities from Yellowstone Lake, YNP, Wyoming, USA - YL17G07_0 | ecosystem: Environmental > Aquatic > Freshwater > Lake > Sediment | place: USA: Wyoming | collected...
GGCGCGGTCTTCTTCGTCTTCGACATGTCCGCGAAGGCCCTCCGGGCCTTCCGGGTCACGCTCCGGTGAGAATCAGCGCAGGGACTTGACCGACGCGGCGGCGCGGGATTCGTCCAGTTTGACCACCGCGCGGTCGTACGTGAGGATGCCGTTGCACTCGGTCTCGACGTCCGTGAGCTGGGTGTAGACCCCGGCCGAGAGCCCCTCCGCGTCCCGGAGCCGACGGACCTCCGCCCACAGCGCCTCGTACCGGCTCGTGAGCTCCCCGGCATCCTTGACGCCCTCGTACCCCCAGGACGCCTCCGCCCATCTGTGGCTGGGCACGCGCAGTCCAAGCCCGCCGAACTCGCCCAGGACCCTGGCCCGGTCCCCGACCCGGGGGGGCATGCCTGGACCCGGGTAAGCGTGGGCGTCGATCGCGTCGCCCGCGGGAAAATGGTTCCACCCGCTGGCGCCGTCCACGAGCCGGGAGGGATCGAGCGCCTTCACCCGGTTCAGGATTCGGACCGTGTCGAACTGCCCCCAGCCCTCGTTAAAGGGCACCCACATCACGATCGAGGGATGGTTCCACCGCCCCCGGATCATGGCCTCGAGCTCGCGCTCGTACACCGCCGCCGACTCGGGGGTCCGCGTGATCTCCCGGGTCGAAGCGACCCCCGGGGTTTCGCCGGACGGCGAAACCCCGCCAGGAATCTCCCCCACCCCGGCGTCACCCGATGGCATGTCCTGCCAGACCAGGAGCCCCAGCCGGTCGCACCAGTAGTACCAGCGGTCGGGCTCGACCTTCACGTGCTTGCGCGCCATGTTGAACCCGAGCCGCTTCATGGCCTCGATGTCGTATCGCAACGCCTCGTCGGACGGCGCCGTGTGGAGCCCGTCCGGCCAGAAGCCCTGGTCCAGCGGCCCCGCCATGAACACGGCCTCGCCGTTGAGCTTGAGGCGCACGACGCCCTTCGCGTCGGGGCCGATCGAGACCGTGCGCATCCCGAAGTAGCTCCGGACGGCGTCGACGGGCCGGCCGTCCCGGAGCAGGGAGACCTCGAGGTCGTAGAGGAACGGGCGGTCGGGCGACCAGCGAACGGGGTCCGGCACGGGCACCACGAGCTCCGCTCCCGCCCGGCCCCGGGCGCGGCCGGCCTCGCGGCCGTCCGCCCGGGCGACGGCTTCCACTTCCCCCGACGGCGCCGCCACGGTCAGCCTGAGGATTCCGTGGTCGGGGTCAGGAACGAGCGCGGTCGACTCGATCCCGTCCGCGGGCACGGGCTCGAGCCACACGGTCTGCCAGATCCCGGTCGTCGGCGTGTAGAAGATCCCCTCGGGGTTCCGGACCTGCTTGCCGCGGGGCTGGATCCACGAGTCCGTGGGGTCCCAGACGCCGACCACGACCTCCTGCGGGCCCCCGGCGCGGAGGAGGTCCGTGATGTCGAGCGAGAACCCGTCGTAGCCGCCCCGGTGGCTCCCCGCCTCGCGGCCGTTCACGAGCACGCGCGCCTCCCAGTCCACGGCACCGAAATGAAGGAGCAATCGGGACCCCGCCCAGTCCCGGGGCACCTCGAACGTCCGCCGGTACCAGAGCCGCTCAGTCTCATTAACGCGCCGCATGACTCCGGACAGGGCGGATTCGATCGGGAACGGGACCAGGATCCGCCCGACCCAAAGGGTCGGTGGAGTTTCGGCGGACGCCGAAACTCCATCGGTGACGGCGTATTGCCAGAGCCCGTTGAGGTTGCTCCAGCGGTCACGGACCAGTTGCGGCCGCGGGTACTCGGCGTGGACATCGCCCGGAGTCACCGCCGCGGCCCACCGGGTTGCCAGCGGGCCGGCGGCGGCGTGCCAGTCCGTGGCGTCCGCCGATGCGGTTGCGTCCGCCGTCAGCATCGCGAGTCCGGTGGCCATCGTCATCAGGATTACCATTCTAGCCCCTACTCGGGGCGGACCAGCCGCTCGAGCCGCGCGCGCGCCCGGTCCGCCGCCGCCCCGTTTCCCAGCCGGTCCGCCGCCGCGGCCTCGTCCTCCCACAGCGCCGGATCCCAGTATCCGGACGCCTCCGCGCGCTCGAGCCGGTCGAGCGCCTCGCGCGGCCGGTCGACGCGCCGCAGCCGCGCCACGAAATGCTCGAAGGCTCCCGTTCCCCCAAGGACGCGCTCGAGCCGCCGCAGCCGGGCCTCCACGGCCCCGCGGCGCCCCAGCAGGATTTCGAGCTCGGCCTGCGCAAAGACGCCCTCGGCCCCGGGCAGGTATGCGCGGGATGCCCCTCCCTCCCCGCCCGGCCCGGAACCGTCCAGCGCGTACAGGACGAAGAAGCCCCGGCGGCGCGAGATCCACGGCGTGCGGCCCACCTCGCGCGCGCGCGAACGCCACACCGCAGCCCAGAGCGCGACATCGCGCTCCTCCCAGGGCGTTACCGCCCGCAGGCGGCTCAGAAACACGGCCGCGACGGGGTTGTAGAGGACGTGCGTGACCGCGAGTTGCCGCATTCGCCTCCCCAGCACGGCCGGCGACGAAGAGGCGTGCACGAGCGGGAAGGCCTGGAACGGCTCGAACCGCGACGCCACGAGCAGCGGCCGGGGCGCGGGATACGCCTCGTCACTCCCGACCACGAGCAGCCGGGCGCCAACGGGCAGTGCCCGGAGGGCGCCGAGCGCTTCGGCCCACTCCGGCAAGGAGCGCCGGAAGTACGCGTCCGGCGCCTCGAGGCCGAGCCCCGCCGGCAGGGCGCGCGGGAAGGTCGCGACGTGCGGGAGGTCGATGAGTTGAAGGACCACGGCCGCGCCGGCCAGGAGCCGGGGCCAGCGCGCCTTTCCCCCCGCCATCGCGCGGACCCCGAGCAGAACGGCGAGGGCGAATCCCGGGGCCAGGTACCGGGCCTGAACCGGGCCGGCGGCCCAGATCATGAGGAAGAACCCGAGAACGGCCCGCGGAGCTCCCCAACGGGGGTTCGCGGGCGAGGAAATCAGCGCCAGCGGCAGAAGCCCGAGGAGGAGCGGGGCGGCGCCCTCGTCGAAGGTCAGCGACCATGGGGCGGCGAGCCGCTCGGCAAACGTTGCGTACGGGTGGACGTGCGCCACGCCCGCCAGGTAGGCCATGATGGTCCGGGCGATGCGCCGGTCCATCCCGAGACCCTCGAAGATCCCGAAGGCCGCGGGATAGACCGGGTTTCCCGTCAGGAGCCAGCTCCAGGCCAGCCACGGCAGGAACGGCACGGCGCCCGCCGCGGCCACCACCGCCAAGTCCCGGACCGCCCGGCGCCCGCGGGACATGAGCAACCCGAGGCAGAGCGCCGCCCCGAACTCGCCCGCCACGGACTTCATGGCGAGGGCGCCGCCGAGCAGGAACCCCGCCGCGGCCAGCCCGGCCGCCCCGCGGCCCGGGAGGAGGCACGCCGCCAGCCCGAGCGGAACGAGGAGGATGTCCGGCTTGCTCGACGCCGCGAGGGAGATGATGCCCGGGTTGGTGACGAAGACGGCCGCCGCCGCCCACGCCCAGAAGGCCCCCGCTGCGCCGCCGGGGCGGCCCCGACCGGCGTCGGGCGACCCGCGCAGGGCGCCCGCGAGGAGCACGACGCCGAGCAACACGGCCGCGGGGCCGAACAGCCGGCCGGCGGGCTCGCCGCCGGCGCTCATCGCCCACGCCCGCAGCAACTCGGAGGCCGCCGGAACGTGGAAGAGGAAGTTCTGCGGCATGGGGACCAGGCGCCCCAGGGCCAGCGCGCGGGCCGCGACGGGCAGGTGGTGCGTGAGACCGTCGATCCCGGTCTCGGGAGCCAGCGCCAGCGCCGCGACGAGGCCCAACGAGCCGGCGACAACCCAGGCGATAAGGCGGGCCACCCGCTCCTCCGTGCCGCGGCCGCGCGGCAGGATTCCCGCCCACGCCGCCCGGACGGGCCCGGCTCCGCCGCGCAGGGCGCACCACGCCCCCCAGAGCATCGCGGCCCCGAGTACCCACGGTCGCAGGAGCCCGCAGACTCCGAGCCCGAACAGGCCGAGCCCGGCCGTGATCCACCCGGCGAGCATGCTCACGGCCCATCCCTCCCCGGCGGACCGGCGCAGCCGGAGGAACCGGACGAGGCCCGATCCCAAGCGCCAGCAACCGGCGCTGACCGCGAGGAAGACCAGCGACGCCCGCGCCACCGCCGCCACCCCCGCGAGAGCCGGAGTTCCGGCGTCCGCCGGAACTCCGACGCTGGCTGCTGCAGCCAGCAGAAGGTCCCGCACCGCCGCGGGCCAGCCGGGCGGATGGGTGAAGAGGAACAGCGCCAGCACGACCAGCAGCCACGCGCAGCCCAGAACGCGGACGAGCCTCGCGGCCATGGCCCATTCTAGACTCTCCGGGTCCCGGCCGGCGGGAACCCGGGAGCCCAAAGGGTATACTGGGATACCGTTCCTACCGCGGCGGCCTTCACCATGATCGCGACCCGGCAAGACTGGGACGCTCTCGCCCCCGGGCTCGCCCGGGAGCGGCGGCTGGCGCTCGATTTCGAGTCCAACGGCTTCTTCCACTTCCGCGAGCGGATCTCGCTCGTCCAGATCGCGTCCCCGGCCGGGTCCTGGATCGTCGATCCCCTCGCGGTGCCCAACCTCTCGGCGCTCGGCGCCATGCTCGCCGACCCCGGGACGGTCAAGGTCCTGCACGGCTCCGACTACGACCTGCGCTCGCTCGACCGGGAGTGGGGATTCCGGATCCGGGGCCTCCGGGACACCGCGACCGCCACCCAGCTTCTCCACCCCGAGTTGATGGGCCTCGGCCGGGCCGTCGAGGCCTACCTCGGGATCTCCCTGCCCAAGCAGGTCCGCCTCCAGCGGTCCGACTGGTCGCGGCGCCCGATACCGGAGGACGCGCTCGAGTACGCGGTGCTCGACGTCGCCCACCTGCTCGCGCTCGACGACGTCCTGGAAGCGAAGCTCGCATCCCTGGGCCGATCCGGGTGGCTGGCCGAGGAGTGCGCGCTCATGGAGGGCATCCGGTACGAGGCCCCGCCGCCGCCGGAGGAGGCTGCCTTCGGCACCAAGGGAACGTTCGACCTCGTTCCCGAAGCCCTCGCCGTATTCCGCGAGCTCTACCTCCTCCGCGAACGGTCCGCGGAGCGCGGGGATCGCCCCCCGTTCAAGGTGATTTCGGCGGAGGCCCTGATCGCGATCGCGCGCGATCCGGACATCGCCCCTGAGAAGATCCCGAACGCGAACCGGCGCTGGCTCGAGGCGATGCGGGGCGAGATCCGGGAGGCGTTCCGGCGGGCGCGCGCGGCCGGCCCGGTCACCCACCCGAGCCGGCTCAAGCGCCGGGCTTCTCCCTGGACTCCGGACTCCCGGGCGCGCTGGAACGCCCTCAACGAGGCCCGGGCCGCCAAGGCGGCCGAGCTCAAGATCGCGCCCTCGACGCTCTGGCCGACGCGCAGCCTCGAGGCGTTGTGCCTCGATCCGGCCGCCTTCGAGCCGGAGTTGTCCGGCACCAGCGCCTTCGCGGTCCGGAGGTGGCAGCGCGAAGTGTTCGGCCCCGCCCTCCGTGACGCGTGGAAGCAGGCCGGCCCCGCCCCACGCTGAACGCGCCTCCCTGTCCTAGGGACCTCCGCTCGCCCGCGCGATGTCGTCGAGCGCAAGCTCGATCTGGCCGCGCGCGTGCGGCTGGCTCCCGGCCAGCCGCCGCAGGAGGGCGGTCGCCTCCCCCGCGCGGCCCAGCTTCCTCAACGCCTCCGCGAGCATGCGGTAGTTGTCCTGGCCGACGGAGCCGTGCAGGACGCCGGGCCGCAGGAACCGGACCGCCTCCTCCAGCCGGCCCCCGACCAGGGCCAGCCGGCCGGCGCCCTCGGCCAGGATGTCTATCCCGGGCAATCTGCGCTCGAGCTGAACGGCCATCGCGTAGGCGTCTTTCGCGTGCCCGGTCATCCCCGCTTGGCCGATCGGAAAGAGCAGGCTCTGGATCCCCGGGAGGAACGGCAGCCACGGGGGCGGCGAGAAGCGGGGAACATCCAGCAGGCGGTAGATGACGAACCCGCCGTTGCCGCCGTCCGTCGACGGCGGCCAGGCCGCCACGGCCAAGTAGCGCCCCACGAAGTCCCGCCACACCGAGAGCGAGCGGTCATCCCATGCGAACGCCGCCACGTAGGGATGCGGGTACGCCTCGAACGGGAAGTTGTCGACGAGGACCCGGCATCCGGCCTGGCGCATCCTGACCGCCAGCCGGGCGGCGCTTGCGCACTCCCGCGCGGCGGCCCACGGCCAGCTGCGTCCCGGAAACCGCTCCGTGATGACCCGCGCCGGGATACGGTAGAGCCGCACGTCCCCGACCATGATCACGCGGCGCGGCCCCGGCAGGCGGCCCACTGCCTCCGCCATGGTCCCGTAGGTCGTAAGCGTTCTCGCGACGAACGCGTGTGGCGCCATGCCGCCGGTGATGACGCCGATTACGGCCCCGGGGTCCGCGTAGGTGAGCCAAATCTGCGGCAAAGGCAGCCAGACCAGGACGACGGCGCCTGCCGCCGCCAGCCGGCGCGCTCCGGCCGGCCAGCGGGTCGCCGCGCGGGCAACGACGACCGCGGAGCCCGCGATCCAGAGCCACCATGCGGCCAGCGAGAGCCGCTGGACCTCGAACGGAACGGCGATGGAGACCGCCGCAAAGACGGCCAGGGCCAGCCCCAGCATCCATCGCTCGGCCGCGGGAGCCCGGAAACCGAAGACCAGGACCAGCGGGAACGCCAGCGCGACCGCGGGCGAGAGTTCCACCAGCCAGAGCGGGAACCATCCCGGCTGTCCCAGCCAGCGTAGCAGCGTCATCTCGGCGTCGCCCCGCATGATCGCCAGCGCCCGTGCCGACTCCGCGTCCCAGAGGGCCCCCGGCAGGCGGGCAGAGAGCGCGGGCCACAGCGGATCGCCGAAGAGAGCCCAGTTCTTCAGCGTCCACGGCAATACGGGAACGAGCGCGCCGAGCGCCCACCCGACGGCCCGCCTCCCTCCCCCGACCGAGGCCAGGACGCACGCGAAGGCGGCGGCGGCGACCGCGAAACCGTTCAGCTTCGTCGCCGCGCCGCACCCGAACAGAAGACCGGAGAGGCACAGGACGCCCGGACGGGCGTCCGCACGCGCCTCGAGGAACACGACCGCTCCCGCCGCGGCGTACGCGGCCGCCGCGAGGTCGCTCTTGGCCACTCCCATCTGCTCTCCCGTGATCGCGAACGTGAGGATCCCCGCGAGCGTCATCCAGCCCGCCGCCGGCCCGGCGCGTGTCCAAGCCCAGCGCACGAGGAGCGCGAGCGCGGCGGCCAGCACGCACCCCTGCAGGAGATGCGGAAGGGCGTCCAGGCCCGCCGCCGCCGGTATCGCGTAGTTGAACTCGGCCGTCATCGGGTACTGGAGCGCGAGCGAGGTGCCCAGCGGCGTGAGCCGGTGCACGAGCAGGAACTGCGCGGGCGCCGCCAGGTGGCATGTGTATGGATCTCCGGACACCTCCGGAACGAGCATGGCCGCCACCGACGGGAGCGCCGCCGCCAGCGCGGCGGCCGCCGCCACCGGCACCGGAGGCGGCCGGAGGCGGCCCCGCAGGCCCCGCGCGAGGCCGGCGGCCCCGGGTACCGCCGCAACAACGGGCAGGACGGCGAGGACCGGGGCGTAGAAGAGTCCCGCCAGCGCCAACCCGAGCGCCCACGCGCCCGAGGCCGCGAACCCGAGGAGGAGCGCGACCGGCCAGCCGGGCCGGCCGCGGAGCACGAACCGGAGGAGCGCGCGTCCCGCCTGACCCCAAGCGGCGGCGAACGCGGCCGCCGCCAGCGCCAGCAGGACGTGCCCCGCCACGGCCCGCGCCACGCCGCCGGCCGTCGGAACGAACAGCTGGCCGGCAGCCCACCGGTTCGCGAACTGCCTCCACGCCTCGCGCAGGGATCCCGCGTTGACGGCGGCCCAGACCGCCCAGAGCCCCAGGAGCAGCGAAACCCGCACGGCCCTTGGGCTAGCCCCGGACCCTGAACCCCATGCGCTCCAGCCGCGGCCGGACGCGGTCCCGCACGTCCCCCTGGAGCTCGACGGTCCCCGCCCTCCACGACCCGCCGCATCCGAGCGCGTGCTTGAGCTCCGAGGCCAGCCGGTCCATCAACGTACGCTCCCGGGTGAACCCCTCGATTGAGGTCACGGTCTTGCCGGCCCGGCCCTGGGTGGACAGCCGAAGGCGCAGGGTTTCCATGACCCGATGATAAGATAAACTCCTGATGGCTGCCGGAGTCTCCCCCACCGTCGTCTGGACCAGCAACGTCGAGATCATGATGTTGCTGGCCAACCTGACCGACGAGGGCCAGAAGTTCCAGTCCCGCGCGGTGAACGCGATGCGCCGGGCTGCATGGCTCAGGTTCGACGCGGACCGCCGGGCACCGGCCGTGGTCGAGACCGGCCGGCTCATGGCCCAGGGGTTCTGGCTGGACTCCCTGGCCGAACTCGCCCTCGCCGCCGAGGCCATGCCGCGCGCCGGGTTCGCCTACCCCCTCCCGCACGACACGATCCTCCGGGCGGGCACGGATGACGATGACGGCTACACGCGGCTCGCGCGGTATCTCGAGTACGCGGCGGCCTTCACGCTGGACGCGGAGGTCCCCGAGTTCCTGCGCCTCCAGGGGGAGGCCTACCGCGCCGCGGTCTCCGAGCTGGAGGAAGCCCTCGGGAACGGCGATTGGCTGGACCCGATGGAAGCCTGGTTCGGCACCGCGCACCGGAGCTACCTCGTCGTCGCGTCGCTCCTGCTTCCGGCGGGGTTCGCCTTCGGCTTCTCGCTCGGGACGCCCGAGGGCGCGTTCGCTTTCCATGTAGCCGCGCCCTTCCTCCTGCCGGACGGGTCCGTGAGCTTCGCCGATCCGGACCAGGCGAGATCCTCCGCGGAACGGGAGATGATCCGCGCCTTCGTCAAACCCGTGCTATCGCACGGCGGGGGCGCCGCCCGGCAGTTCGACACCGCCTTCGACCGCTCCCGTCCACACTGGGCCCGGCTCGGCTACGACCGCCCCGGGCAGTGCCTGGAGGACCACCTCGTCCACGCCATCCAGGCCCGGCTCATGGTCCGCCGGGGCGAGGCCGACGCCGCGGCCGGGCTCGTGAGCTGGGACGCCGAGAACGGGTTCGCCTACGCCAAGGCCATAACCGAGGGGCTCGAGGACTACGAGCTTCACCGGGCCGAGTTCCCGACTCTCGACGCCTTCTTCCCGCACCTCATGGACTACCTCTTCCAGTGAGGTCTGTCCGAATCTGATGCCCGCCGTCGAGGCGTCCGGCCTCACGAAAGTGTTCACGACCGTCAAGCGCCGCGGCGGCCTCGCGGGAGCCCTGCGCGGCCTCTTCCGGCCCGAGCGCACGGAGGTCCGCGCCGTCGAAGCCGCCTCCTTCTCCCTCGAGCCCGGCGAGCTCGTCGGGTTTCTCGGTCCCAACGGCGCGGGAAAGACCACGACCCTCAAGATGCTCTCGGGTCTCCTGCACCCGACGGCGGGGACGGCCACCGTCCTCGGGTTCACGCCGTGGGAGCGGCGCGACGACTTCCGCCGCCGGATCTCGCTCGTCATGGGGGCCAAGAACCAGCTCTGGTGGGACCTCCCCGCCCGCGACTCGCTCGCGTTGAACCGCGAGATCTACGGGGTCCCGTATGGCCGCTGGAAGAAGACGGTGGACGAGATGATCGAAATGCTCGAGGTCGGGAACCGGCTCGACGTCCAGGTCCGCGAGCTCTCGCTCGGCGAGCGGATGAAGTTCGAGCTCATCGCGTGCCTCCTCCACGAGCCGCAAGTGCTCTTCCTCGACGAGCCCACGATCGGGCTCGACGTCGTCTCGCAACAGCGCATCCGCGAGTTCCTGCGCGACATCAACGCGCGGCGCCGCACGACGATCCTGCTCACGAGCCACAACATGGCCGACATCAAGGGGCTTGCGTCCCGCGTCCTCTTGATCAACCACGGGCGGATCATGCACGACGGCCCGCTCACGACCCTGATCGAGCGCTGGTCGGGCACGAAGCGGCTCGCGCTCACGACCAGCCGCCCGCTCGTCCGCTCGGAGCTTATCCCCTTCGGCGAGGTCCTCGCGCTCGATGGACCGGCGGCCGTCCTGTGCGTGCCGCGCGACCGCGCGCCCGCCGTGACCGGCGAGGTGCTCGCGGCCCTCCCGGTCCTGGACCTGACCGTCGAGGACCCCCCCATCGAGGACGTCATCGCCGACATCTTCCAGGAAACCCGGCCGCCAACATCCGCCGTGAAGCCGCCGAAGGAGGAACCCTCCGGCGGCGAGGACAACGAGTGGCAGTAGCCCTGCCCGCGAGCCTCGTTCCCTGGTCCCGGCTCAACCGCCGGTTCATGACCATCGGGCTCTCCGACGCCCTCGCCTACCGCGGCACGTTCATCCTCGGCATCGTCTTCTCCCTGATCCCGCTGGCCACGTCGCTCCTGCTCTGGCTCGCGATCTACCGGGCCGGCGCGACGGGCATGTCCATCGCGGGGTTCGACCTCCACGGCATGCTTTCGTATTACCTGGTCATGCACCTTCTCGGCCTCGCGTACGTCGTCGAGGACGTCCAGTGGGAGACGACCCAGCAGATCCGGGGCGGCACCCTGAACAGCTACCTCATGCGTCCCTTGAGCTACTGCCTGGTCCAGTGGGACCTCAAGATGGCCGCCGTCCTCGTGGCGGCCGCCATCGCCCTGATCCCCGCGGCCCTCGTCGCCGCCGCCGCCTGGTCGATCCTTGTCGTGCCGGCCGAGGCCTGGCAGTGGCCGGCCTTCGCGGTCGCGGTCCTCGTCGGCATCCAGATCGCGTTCATCTTAAGCCTGTGCATCGGGCTGAGCGCGTTCTGGTTCCTCGAGACCTCGGGGTTCCTGATGGCGGCCTTCCCGATGCAGATGGTCCTGTCGGGGTCGCTCTTCCCCCTCGAGCTCCTCCCGAAGCCCGTGTACGCCGTCGTCGGGAACCTCCCGTGGACGTACATGACCTACTTCCCGCTCCAGATCTGGCTCGGCCGGCTCGACGCCGCGGCCGTGACCCGGGGCCTCCTGCTCCAGGCCGGCTGGCTCGCCGCCCTCATGGGGTTCGCGGCCTGGCTCTGGTCGCGCGGGATCAAGCGGTACGAGGCGGTGGGCGGATGACCCGGTACCTCCGGCTCTGGGCCGAGCTGTTCCGCACCTGCCTGCTCCGCGAGATGCTCTTCCGCGCGAACTTCGTCGCGATCCTGGCGACCTCGTCGTGGTGGTTCATCATGAACGTCGTCATGTTCCAGGTCATCTTCGGCCACGTGACCGAGATCGCGGGCTGGACGAAATACGAGATCTTCTTCCTCGTCGGGACCAGCCACGCGACCTTCGGGATCTTCGAGACGCTCTTCATGGTGAACATGACCCGGATCCCGGAGCTGATCCGGACGGGCGAGCTGGACTTCTACCTCCTCAAGCCCGTGAGCACGCAGTTCCTGATCTCGGCCCGGTACGCGGACTTCGAGGCGGTGCCGAACACGGTGGTCGGGTTCGTCTTCGTCGCCTGGTGCGCATACAGGCTCCACGCCGTCTTCTCGTGGGCCGCCCTCGCTGCGTTCACCCTCTTCGTCGTGAACGGCGTCATCCTCTACTACACCCTCCTCTTCGTCTCCGTGACCATCTCGTTCTGGTTCATGCGGTTCCACGCGATGAACATCTGGTGGCAGTTGACGAGCCTCGCCCGCCAGCCCGCCGAGGTTTTCCCGCCGGCCCTCCGGTTCGTCCTGACTTACTGCCTGCCCATGCTCGTGATCGTGAACTTCCCCGTGAAGGCCTATCTGGGCCGGCTGCCGCTGTCCGCGGGCGTCGGAGCGCTCCTGGCCACGGCCGCCCTGCTCGCCCTAAGCCAGGTCTTCTTCACCTTCGCCCTGCGCCGCTACCGGAGCGCCTCCTCGTGAGGCGGCCCCAAGGAGGACCCCGTGCCTGACCTGCCCGAACCATCCTCGAAGAACCTGCCAAAGTGGCGCGGGTTCAACCTGCTCGAGAAGTTCACGATGCGGCGCGGGAACCGGCCGTTCGTCGAGGACGACTTCCGGTGGATCGCAGACTGGGGGTTCAACTTCGTCCGGCTCCCCATGGACTACACCTGCTGGATCGCCGGCGGCGACTGGCGCAGGTTCGAGGAGGGCCCGCTCGCCGAGATCGACCTCGCGGTCGAGTACGGGAAGCGGCACGGGATTCACGTGAACCTCAACTTCCACCGTGCGCCCGGGTATTGCGTGAACCCGCCGAAGGAGGTCAAGGATCTCTGGACCGACCCCGAAGCCCTCGAAGTCTGCGAGCTGCACTGGAACACGTTCGCGAAGCGCTACCGGGGCCGCCCCAACCGCGAAGTGTCATTCGATCTTGTGAACGAGCCCTCGCACGTCGAGAACGAGGGCTACGCGCGGGTCGCGCGGGCCGTGGTCGCCGCGATCCGGGCCGGCGACCCCGACCGGCTCGTGGTCTCGGACGGCACCCAGTGGGGCAACCGGCCGGTCCATGAACTGGCGGACCTCGGCATCGGGCAGAGCACGCGCGGGTACGCCCCGATGTGGATCAGCCACCACCAGGCGAGCTGGGCCGGGTACAACGACAAGTGGCCCGCCCCCGCCTGGCCACAGGAGGGCTGGAACCGCTCCCGGCTGTGGAAGGAGCAGATCGAACCGTGGAAGCAGCTCGAGGCGAAGGGCGTCGGCGTCCACGTCGGCGAGTGGGGCGCGTTCAACAAGACACCGCACGCCGCCGTGCTCGCCTGGGCCGAGGACTGCCTCGAGAACTGGAAGGCGGCGGGCTGGGGCTGGTCGATGTGGGAGTTCCGGGGCGCGTTCGGGATCCTGGACTCGGGCCGAAAGGACGTCACCTACGAGGACTTCCGGGGCCACAAGCTCGACCGAGGCCTCCTCGACCTGTTGCGGCGCTTCTAGCTAAGTACCGTCGCTGATCCCCCACCATATTCCCGAGCGCCAGGCGAGGACGGCGGCCGCGGCGGCAACGACCGCGTAGCCGGCGGCCCACCACCGGTTCGCCTTCCCCCAGGCCGGGGACGACTCCCAGAAGGCCATCCGCCAGTGCAGGATCGAGGACAGCGCGAAGGCCATGGCGAAGTGGATGAGGTGATGGGACGCCGCGATAGTCGGAAGCCTCGCGATCGCGATCGCCAGCAGGAGGGCCGTCAGCCCGGCGAATGGCAGGACCGGACCCCGGCGCCGGAAGAGGAACGCCTGCACCAGCAGCTGGACCGCGATACCCGGGAAGATCCAGTGGTGGCTCCAGGGAAACAGCCCGGTGATGATCGCCTGCATCCACCCGATCGCGGCGGTCAGGTTCACGGCCACTACCAGGACGGGTAGAAGCCTGATCAGGCCAGCCACCGCTCCAGCCAGGCCCACGCCCGGCGGCCGCTCCACCGGTGGCCACCGCCGTGGACGTCCGCGGCGAGCCGCTCCGGGACTCCGGCTGCCCGCCAGATCCGCTTCGCCTGCCGGAAGGCCCGGAGCATGTCCGGCCCGTGGAAAGTCGTCTCGCGCCGGCCGATCTCGCAGAGCACGGGCTTCGGAGAGGCGAGCCCCAGGATCTCGGGGATGTCCCCGTGCCGGAGCAGGCCGGGCACGAACTGGGCCCCGCACGTGTTGCCCTTCCCTCGCCGGTTGAGCGCGTCCCCGCGCACGGTCGATATGTACCCGCTGACCACTCCCGCCCTGAGCCGGCGGTCGTTCACGAGCAGGTGCGTGGTCATCGTGCCCCCGTACGAGAGCCCGACCACGCCCAGCCGCCTGCGGTCCACGTTCGGGTGTGCCGCCAGGACGTCCACGGCCCGCATCCCGTCCCAGACGTTCTGGGCGATAAGGGTCCGCCCGAAATACTGGACCGCGTGCGAGCTGATGTCGCAAGCGTCGCGCCGGTCCCGGACCCACCAGCCCGGCGGGCGCCGCTCGCCGAACGGGATCCAGTCGGGTGCAATCACGACGAAACCGCGCAGGACCGCCTGCCGAGCGTACGCGCGGTAGACATCCGCCGCGACGGGTCCGCCGTCCCGCGCGGCCTCGCCCGCGATATCGGCCTTGCCGTTGCCGTGGCCGTGTGCGGCCAGGATGCCCGGCCGGCGTTCCCCCGGCTTGACCCCGGCGGGCACGAGCAGGAACGCGGGCACCGTGATCCCGCGGGACGAGTCGAAGAGGACTTTCTCGAGCGTGTATCCTGGCCGGCGGCCGCGGGAGACGACGCGAACCCGGAGGGGAACCCTCTCCGGCCAGGGCCCGAGCATCCGGCGATAGTGCGCGAGGAAAGCCCGGCGCCAGCGCCGCCAGTCCGCGCGGGTGCGTCCCGCGAACGCACAATCCGGCCGCACGGTCCGGCACCACTCAGCCACGCTGTCATAGATCGTGGGCACCTTGGCCGCCATGCCGTCATCATAGCCCCTGCCGGTTGCATTGGACGCCGGGACGCGCCCCGGCCAGGGACCGCGCGGGCGTTATCTGGGAGCGGAAGGGCTTATGGTCAGGACGTCCTGGTTGGACGTGTCCGGCGGCGGCGGGGGAGCCTCCCCCCGCGCCACGGCGGCCATCTGGGGAGATGCGCTCGCCAGGGCGGGCAGGTCGGGCATGACGTCGGCCAAGCCCTCGGGGGGCGGCGCGACGGCCGTCGTCCCGGCGGGCCCCGCACGGGGCGCGGCCGCCCTCGGCCGGGGGGCAGCCGGGAGAACCGTAGGGGCCTGCGCGAGCGTCATCGTGCCGGCCACCGTGACCACCTGCCCGGCGTTGAGCGTAGTCGTTCTGCCGCCCGATTCCACCAGAATTAGGCCGCGGGAAACCGTGCCTGCGGAGACCGTTATCCTGACCTCGCTCGTCCCGCCGGCGCCCGCCTCGACCTTGGCGTCGTAGCCGAATTGGGCTCCGGCCCCGGCCTCGACGGCCGCCTTGGCCCCCGTCAGGACAGCGCTGCCTCCCGTGACGACCACCTTGGACCCCGACGGGATCTCGTCACCGGGAAAGACGTTCACGGCCTTCCCGCCGGTCACGGCCGTGACCCGCCCGGCGGTGCTCACGAGCTCGAGGCCGGTTCGGGGTGAAGAGGCCGTGGGCACCTCGATGCGCCCCGTCGCGGGGTCCACGACGGTCGAGAATCCCTCCGTGATCGGCCGCCCCGCCGCTCCCCGTCCGATGTCGGAAACGGCCCGGACCAGCGTGGCGACATCCCAGCTCGAGACCGTCGCCAACATGACCGCACCGTCATCCACCCGCACCTTCACCGGCCCGTCGGCGCGCGGGAAGTCCATCTCGAAGTCGGTCCCCTTCACCGCCGCGACGGCCGTTCCTGCCGCGATCGCGAAGTCCGTGTCACGGGCCGCCGGTCCGCGCCGAAGCATCGCGCGGGTACGGCCCACCAGGAGCTGCAGCAGGGTCACGGCCTTCCCCGCACGGGGCGCGCGGAGCTGGGCAAACCACAGCTCGGTGTTGGGCGACATCCGGACCATGTCGGTCGGGCCGAACCGGATGAATGCCCGCCCCGTCGGGCCGGTACGTATGACGGCCCCTTCGCCGAGCCGCAGCCCGACGACGGCCTTCTGCGCCGCAACGCCGGGCTTCAGGCGCACCCGGACGTCCCCGACCGCGGTCTCGATCGTTCCCAGCCCGGCCGCGACCGCGGCGCCGGCCGGAGCCGCCGGACGCGCCGCCGCGGGCTTGGCCGCCGGAGCCGGCGTCGAGGGCGCCGCCGCCGCGACGGGGGCCGCAGCTGCGACGGGCGCCTCCGGCACGCCAACAGCAGCCTCGGAGGCCGGTTGCGCCGGAGCGGGCCGGGCGGCGTCGAGCTTGCCGGTCTCCACGCTGGCCTTGACCATGAAGCCCGCCTCGAGAACCTGGGCCGGGACGGCCTTGCCCACGTTGAGCGCGGCGAGATCCTCGTCGGCACTCACGATGCCGACACCCACGCTTCCTTCATCACACCGGACCTCGACCTTCCCCGCGACGGCGGCCGCCGCCGGGGCCGTCACTTCGAAGGCCGTGCCCTTGACGCACAGGGTGTTTCCGGCCACGATCGCGAAGTTCTGCTGGTTCTGCGCCGCGGCCGCGCGCGTGACCTGGACACTCCCGGTCACGACCTGGAGCAGGGTTGCCACCCGGCCCGGCCTCGACCCGGCAGACTGCGCGATCCAGACCTGGGTGTCGGCCTTGAGCCGGACGAGGTCGGTCGATCCGAACCGGATCGAGACCTGGCCGTTCCTGCCCGTGGTGACCATGGCACCCTCGGGCAGGGGCATCCCCGCCGTCGCCTGGACCTTCTTGGCCCTGGGCCGCGCCTCGACAGCGACCGTCCCGGCGACGGCCTCGATCACGGCGGCCCCCTTGGCGGCCGCCGGGCGCGCCGCCGCGACCGCCTTCGGCGGTGCGGCCGCCGCCGATCGCTCGGTCGCGGTTGGCGCCCCGGGCGCAGCCGCATGGGCTGTGACCGCAAGGCACAGGATGACCGCCGCTGTCGGGTTCATGGGTTTTCTAGTCTACCACCATAAGCAACACCGGGGGGCCCAAGGCGGGCCCCCCGGCGTTTTTCCCTTGTCCTGCCTTACCGGGTTACTGCGGAGGCATGCTCGGAGAGACCGGGTTCTCGCCGCTGCCCGCCGGCGGGACCGTTTCCGTGTCCTGCGCGGGCGTGGACGGCGGCGGCGGCGTCTCCTCCTGCGCCTCCGGGATCGACGGCAACTCGGGCAGGACCTCGCCCGGCAGTTCGGTCGCGGACGGCTCCGCGGCCGTTGGCGCCGCCGCGGGCTTGGCCGTCGGCGCGGGCGTCGTGGGCGCCGCACCCGGGGCCGGCGGGTTGAGCACCGCCGCCGCCTGCGCCGCCGGCATCTGGGCCGCCATGCCCATCGGGCTCACGACCGCGGCCTGCCCTGCGCCCGCGGTCACCATGTTGCCGCCGGCGTCCACGACCGCGGACCCGTTCGATACGCTGATG
>Ga0315281_10006294_pt1 | contig 16912 bp, 15 predicted proteins | sample YL17G07_0_MG_FD_204540 | JGI IMG/M metagenome (GOLD analysis project Ga0315281, IMG submission 204540) | Sediment microbial communities from Yellowstone Lake, YNP, Wyoming, USA - YL17G07_0 | ecosystem: Environmental > Aquatic > Freshwater > Lake > Sediment | place: USA: Wyoming | collected...
TAGTCCAATTTACCGCCCGGGCGTCCCTGCCCCGTCTCTCATCCTTACGCTTCGGGCTCGATGGCACCGTGGTCGTGCGCCTCGGGGTTGGTGCAGTGGTTGCAGCCCCGGTATAGCCGACGCCGTGCGGCGATATCTTCAAGTACGAAGAACTGTTCGCAGCGGGCGCATTGTGCCAGCAGACCCGTGCCAGCGACCCGGAGAATGTACGGGCCCGCTGCCTCGCGTTCCGTCTCTTCGTCTACGATGTGCGATGTGCAAGCGCAGACCCATTTGCGAAGGCGGCTCGTGTTGTTCGTGTACTTCTCTGCCGCTGTGCGCCGCTTCACCGGAGCGACTGTCAGAATCGGAAGTGTTGCCGTAGCCATGATTCGTTTCTCCTCTTCGTGTATCATCGGCATCCCTGCCGTCCGTCTGAATCCTTCAACGCATCGCCGCTTCGGACGTTACGTTTATACGCTTATCGCCCGCTTGTGGGCCCGCATGATGTCCTTGACCGCCGTCGCGAGCAGCTTCGGCAGCTTCGTGAAATCCTTGATGAACGAGAGCGCATCGCTGACCTTCTCGTACGGGAGAGTCCGCCCGCTGCTGCCGACTCCGATGTTCAGAACCTTCCAGCCTTGTTTCTGTGCTGCTGCCATCTGCTCGATAGCGTTCGGGACATTCCCGGCCACGCCATCGGTAATGTGGATGATGACGTTGGTCTCGCCGCTGCGAGTCCGGACATCCTTCAGCACCGCTGCGAACGCTTCCGCTGTCGGCGTCCCGCCACCGCTGCCGATGTTCACGAATGCCTGTGCCACCTTCGTCGGTGTCGCAAGCTGCGCGACTTCCGGATTGCCGTACGAGTAGACCCAGACTTTCACTCCCGAGTTCTGCATCGCCTCGTACACGCTGGCCGCTGACGCCTTCACCGTGTTGACGTTGGAACTCATGCTCCCACTCAAATCGAGGATGAGTACAAGCTGTCCCGTCAGCGCACGGTCGCGGTTCCGGCTGAAACTGTCGTCTCGGTACATCGTGTGCGGAAGGGCCCGCCTGTCGATGCGTCCCGAATCATTGTGCCGTGCCCGAACGGGCTCCGACGCCAGCGCAGCGAACGCTGCCTTGACGCCTTGCACGGTCGCCTTGTTCGTGAACGCTGCCAGCCGAACCTTCGAAGCTGCGTCATTCGGGCGGGCGATGTCCAGATTCTTCATCTCTTCGGCAACCTCGTTCCAAAGCTGCGCGTCAGCCTCGGAGACAGCGTCATCACCGCACTTGTTCGGACACGGGTTCGGAGCCTCGTCCCAGCCGGGAGCGTTCGGCGCGTCTGTCGCCTTGCCAGCACCGTTGCCAGTCCCAGCCTCGGCAGCATCTCCGGGCTCGTCGCCAGCGTCTGCTTTGTCAGTCGAATTAGACTCGTCGTCGCCTTCGCTGTCGCCTTCGCCGTTGCCGCTCCCGGGCTCGTCGCCTTCCTCTTCCTCGTCGCCAGTCTCGCCCTTCGCGCCGTCGTCGCCGTCTTCGTCGTCTTCGTCGTCGGCATCCTCGGGCTCGGGCTCGGGCTTCGGCGGCTGCGGATTCTGCGCGGCGTACTCGTCCAGCACCGCATTGATGTCCCGGATTGCATCGTGCCGCGCCTGTTCCGCCCTGTATCCGGTGAAGTCGGCCAGCGTCTGCAACGAGTCGGCAACCACATCGAGCAGACCGACCGCTCGCCGCTCTGCCTTCCGGTTGTCCAGAACCGGGAGCCTGTGACCGTATAAACGGCAGCATGCCCAGACGTTCAGCAGACCGTCCCGGGTCGCGGGGCTCGGTGCCTCGCGCCACGTCTTGTCGAGCATCGGCATCTCTTCGACTGCCATGTTCACTCGTAGGTTCGCTGTCAGTTCAGCCAGTCCCGGGTTGTATGCGCTGAACGCGGGCCCGTCAATCATCAGGTCTTCGACCACATTGCCGATCATGCCAGCGTGGCCTGTGCCGTGTGCCGCTGCCAGCACGACGTGCCCAGCCTCGTGCGCTGCGACACCCTGCATGATGTCAACTGCCGCGCCCGTGAACGGTGCGGTCGGACAGTGCTTCGTCAGCAGCGACGGGTTCAGCGTGACCTTCTTCGTGCGGGTCTCGGTCATCCCGTAGGTGCCAGCAATCGGGGCCCATGTGACGCGCACCGAACGGTCGTTCGCTGCCGTGCCGACATAGGTGCCGATGCCGTGCGTTACGTTCGCGATTTCTCGCGCCATGTCCCGGTGCCGCCGGAACCGCCAGATGTCAGACTGTGCCATATCGATTCCTCGTATCTGGGCCCGCTCGGGGCCCGCTTGTCCCGCCTACGACAGCGGCACGTACCGCTGCGTCTCGGGCGCATTGAATTCCGTAACCTCTTGTGCGAGGTAGCCTGCGCTGCGAGCCCGCACCCCGATGATGCCATAGACTCGCTGCAATTCCGACTGCGCCATCTCACCGAACACGGTGTAGAAGAGCGCAGCCCCGATGGTCGCACCCTTCCGAATCTGCTGACCCGCTGCGACGAGACCGCGAGTCGAGAGGATGACGGGCTCCGGGTCGCTTCGCAGCCACTGCGCCACATCCGAGAGGATGCCAGCCTCGCGTTTCGGACATGCCGACCGCGACCGGATGATGGTCGCCAGCGTCCCGTCGTCCGGATACGGGACTTCGAACATTGCGCCAGCACGGAACCTGTCAACAAGTTGCTTCGACAGTTCACTCGCACCGGAGTATTCTGGGCCGACGTTCCAAGTCCCGATGAAGACGACTCCGGGCGCGACCGTCAGCGTCCGATTCAAGATGCCGACGAAGATGCTCCGGCGGGACGGGTCTAGCAGCGCATTCAGCCCGTTCTGCACCGTTCGTGCTTGAATCAGCGCGACATCATCGAGGATGATGACCGCATTCGGCGTCTCGATTGCTCGGACGAAGTCGGTCTCGGTGACCGTCAGGTTCCCATCCTTCATCGACTGCTGGCCGAACCAATCGTTCGTCGTCTCTTTGTCGGTGCTATCGATGACGAACGTGGGCCGACCAAAGTGTGCGCCACACTGAATGCCCAGCGTAGTCTTCCCGCTTCCAGCTTCGCCCCAGAATGCGATATTCTGCGGTTCCCGCGTCTCATCCGAGACAGCGAAGACCCGCTTGATTGCAGCCCATTGTGCTGCGTCTACGAGGTATCCGGCATCCTTCGCCGGAATCAGGGACGACACGTCAGCAGCCAGAACCGCACCGGAAGCACCTTCGTACCTCTTCAGCGTGATTGCCGTAGCAGCTTCAATGTCAGCTTCGCGCTGTGCTTCGGCGGCAGCGTAGAAGTCGGTCACTGCTCCGTTCGTGTCGTCGGTCTCCGATGGCACCCCGCCCGCAGACGGTCGTTGTTTGCAGATTGCCGTGTGGTTCCGAACGCGCCTACCCTGCGCGTCAGCTTCGAATAGGGCCCATCGGCCCGGGCCCAGCGCGACCCAAAGAAGGTCGGGCTTGCCGCAGTACTTGCATGGTTTGCGTGAATCTGCCATGTTCTGAAATCCTTGTCGTTGAATCTGGCACGAAACTGCCGTCCGAGTGGTCTGTCGTGCAGCCTATCGCGGGGCGTCCCAGAAAAGGGAATCGCATCATAGCTTCAGCTTGCAGCAGCCCACGGAGGGACGATGGAATTCCATTCAGCTTCGTGTCAATGGATGGATGGATGTGAATCTGTGTTCGTTCGTCGCAGCATCGACCGCTCCGGGTCGTGCTGAATGGGAGTCCGTTCCCTGTCACCGCAGGGTCACGGTCGCATCGCTCCATCGTGCTTGCCGTTCTTCCCCTGTACGGGCCCGGGTCATCACTCCCGGTCGTCTCGCAGATGGTAGCAGCGTCGTCGCTGCTGTTGCCTCGTCAGTCGTCGATTCGGTGACCCTCCACAAGAGCCCGTCATCCGGGGCGACTCGGGTGCCACGCATCGGGCCCCGTGGCGTCCCTGCCGAATACAGAATCGCACCGAAGCTACCAGTAAATGTATCGTTTGTGTTAAATGAGTGTATGAAAGACGTTAAATCTGGGGGCTCTCAGATACGAACTTGACGCTGCGGCCACGGATTAACGAGACCCCGCCGAGCCCGGGACGGTGGCAGTCGGTCGCCCCGCCATCGACAAAGTCGCTCGCACCCGCTGCACCGTCGCAACGTATAAACGGCGAACAGGCAGCACGAACGGGCAGACGGGCCCCCAGATAATCGCCGCCCCAGATAATCGCCCCCGGTGCGGCACAGCCGCTCATCCTCGGGGGTCAGTGTTATTAATTGAGCCCCGGGAGGGAGACCATGCCGAGACGATGCCTCGTAGACGAGGCAGAGACAGAGTGGCGGGACATAGGGGAGGGTCGTGAGGTTCCAGAAGCGGACAGATACACCGCCCCACCGCCCCACCGTATAAACGCGTGCCCTTCTCCGAGTCGGCCCAGCTTCGCCATCCTCCATCGTTTAGACGTGGCCGGGACGCGCCCCGAGGCTGCCGACCCCCCGGGGGCCAGCCCGCCCCGCGCTAACGAAGGAACTCCACTAGCAGTCCCGGCGGAATTTTCACTGAAATCAGGGGATTAACTGATAACCTTCCGCGCATTTGATCCCGGACATTCTCGGGCAGAATCATGGACACGCTCGTGGTAGAGGAGGGGGACTGTACTGGACAGAGAGAACGCACTTACTGTATAAAGTGATGGAGTACTCAATCACTCGGAGGGAAGGGGGTCGAATACGGGCAGATAGAGGATGAAAAGGTACAATCAGGGGCCGTAGAGGTACGTTTAGGGAGGTCAGATGTTCCAACCACCGATTTGCAAGAACGACAAATGCTCGAAACTCGTCCCGCCGTCGAAGAATCCGGGGAAAGAGCGGCTATTCTGCACCACGCGCTGCGCTCGGCAGTTCCACGCGAGGCGGCAGTACCAGAAGGAGACCGCTGCGGCCCCCGTTTTCGTCAATGACCTCGGCCAAGCACAGGTGAATAGGCGAATGAGCAGGACTTCGAAGGCCGCTGACCAGCGGTACAAGGCTCACCTCGTCCATTGCTTCTTCCACAGGGGCCCGTGCCCCGCCCGGAGCGACCCGTACGGGCGAAAGCGGCTCTGCCTCGTCGCGGCCACGTTCATCGACGACTGGACGCAGTTGATGGACGCGGAAGAGGGGAAGGTAGGGAAGCGGTACGCGACTACCGTGGATGGGCGATGGATCGCCGACCTGACCGAAGCCGAGATGGCGGCGATTGACCGTCAGACAGGCGGCGACGGCTACATGACGGAGGATGTCAGGCAAGCCGCGCTCGCTGCCGGGGCCGGAACGGTCGAGGTCGGACTGAATGGCACCGATGCCGCCGCTCTCGCCCGTTACAACGAAGGGTTGCCTCTCTCTAGTTAATATATGGCACCCCTCTTATTACAGTTAGTGCGTTCTATCTCACTGGGGGAGAGGCGATACAGTTGTATCGATCCCCCCGGCGCGGCGGTTGCGGCCTCGCTATACTGGCCCTGTCATCCTCGGCTGGTGCAGACGATTGCCTCCCGTCTCCTAGCCAATCCGGAGAGCCCTTGTGGACAACCTGAACAGTTGCACGGGGGCTTTCCTGCGTTTATACTTGACAGGAAGTTGACAGCGTATTTGACGCCGAAAGGAGACTCCCGCTATGCCAATCGAAGGTGACAAGAAGCAGAACGTCCTCACGCCGCCCCCGACGCCCTTCAATCTCCCGCTCGCAGTCGCGGGTACGGCGCAGGATGTGGTACTCGTCCCGGTAGGGAAGAAGGGCCGCTCCCTCTCCCTCATCAACGATGGCCCCGGCGACATCGCGCTCGGGTTCGACGCGGCGGCTACGATTTCCGGCACCCTCATCCAAGAAGGCGAGCGGTACTGGGAGGTGGACTTGCAACTCGCGACGAAGGTATCGTTTATCAACGTGACCGCGCTCGCGACCCCGACCGTCCGTGGCGTCCTATGGAGCGGGCCCGCTTAGTTCGGGGGCCGCATGCCCATCATTGGCGCAAATACCATACTCACCCGCGACCAGCGACTCGACGAACTTGCCAGTCAGGCTCTTGTTGCGTGGGCGACGGGGAATCGAGGAAGCCACTCCCCGTTGATGCTCGCTCGCCGCTGGGTCGAACTCCGCGCTGCGCTTGCCGATGTTCTCCCCTGACGTTTATACTAAGGCGGTAAGGGGGCATTTCTACTCTCGGGAGGTACGGCATGGACACCAGCGATGAGCCTGTCACGAAGCCTGATCTCGTGGGTTGGACGCCTCAACTCGTATTCTGGAACACCGTTGGCACGATTGTTGGCGGTGTCGCGGGCATCGCGGCACTTGTCGTTGCTGCGGTTGCTCTCCTCAAGTAGCGTAAGAGAGGCAAAGCACGATGCCGAGAGCGAAGAAGCCGATCACGGGCGACATCCGCGCTGCCCTTGACATCCCCGGCGTCGAAGAGGCAATCAAGTCTCGGCTCCCCACCCTCATCCAGAGAATGTTCGACCTCGCCGAAGGGGTCATCATGGTCGAGACTCGCACCGATAAGGATAGCGGGGAACTCGTGCAGCGCGTCTATCAGTGTGCCCCGGACAGGCAAGCCCTTCAGTTCCTCATCGAGAACGTCATCGGGAAGACCCCGCAGCGGATCGAGATGACGGGCAAGGACGGCGAGGCGATGCAGATCATCCCGTGGATGCCGCTCGCTGCGATGACCGCGAAGCAACTCCCCGTCGGGGACACCGTCGTCGATGGTGTGTACGAGGTACTGAAGGAGGAGTCGAATGGGTAGGCGCAACAAGGTACAGGGGAACGTCGCGCCTTCCGGAACGAAGGTACTCTACCCGATTCACGACGGGCCGCAGATGGAGTTTATGACTACCGATGCAGAAGAGGTTCTGTACGGTGGAGCAGCGTCGGGCGGCAAGTCCCACGCTCTCCGGGCACTCGGGGTCAGCTACTGCTTGTCGCACCCGGGTGCCGTCGTCGTCCTCTTTCGCCGAACCTTCCGCGAACTCGAAGACACGCACATTCTACGGTTACAGCAAGAACTCCCGACGTACATCGCCACGTACAAGGCATCGACTCACGACTTCATCTTCCCGAACGGGTCTATCCTGATGATGCGCTTCTGCGAGAAGGAAGAGGACGTGCGCTCGTATGACACGTTCGAGGCCGACATGATGCTCTTCGATGAGCTAACCGCCTTCAGCGAATTCCAGTACGTCTACCTGACCACCCGATGCCGCTCGGTGAAGCCGTGGTGGAAGGGGCCGAAGATTATGGCCGCGACCAACCCGGGTAACGTCGGCCACCTCTGGGTGAAGAAGCGGTGGATCGACTTCGCGAAGCCATACGAGAAGAAGGTCGCCCCGGTGCTACAGGGCGGCATGCTCAGGCAGTTCATCCCGGCGAAGGTTGCCGACAACCCCACGCTGATGAAACGCGACCCCGGGTACGTGAATCGCCTTCAGGGTCTCCCCGAAGAGGAGAAGCGGGCGAAGCTGTTCGGCGACTGGAACGTCTTCTCGGGACAGTTCTTCCAGCGGTGGCGCGACGATGTCCACCTCTGTGACGACTTCACGCCCCCTGCGGAATGGCTCCGCTACATCTTCGTTGACTGGGGACTTGCGGTGCCACACGCCGTCCTCTGGGCAGCGCGTCCCCCCGGAACGAACTTCCTCTGGATTTACCGCGAGCAGTACGGCGCGAACGTCCCGACGCGGGAACAGGCAAGGTTAGCCGCGCAGAAGACCCGGGCGTCAGGGGAGAAGATCGAGTACATCATCGGCGACCCAGCGATGTGGGCGAAGGAGAAGGACATCGACGGCAACCTCCTCGCGTCGGTATCCGACGTGTGGAAGACCGAATTCAACTCCGTCTGCGAGATGGTGAGGGGGAATAACGAGCGCGTGATGGGCTGGGCGGTGGTGCGCGAGTGCCTAGACTGGCAGGGCATCGAGACACCGACAGGGGGCATCCAGCTAGTCGTCCCTCCCCGGATTCGAATCATGCGGGACGCATGCCCCAACCTCTCCCGCACCCTCCCCGCACTCGTCCACTCGAAGAACAACCCGGAGGACGTGAACACCGACAGTGAAGACCACGCGCCGGATGCCCTCCGCTACGGAGTGCGGCACATCTTCGGGGCGGTGGACAAGGCGTCGAAGGTCAGGTACATCGACACCCCGACGGGGATTGTCATGGTCGGTGTATAAACGATAGACTAAGCGGAAGGGAGTCCAGCATGGCGAAAGAACTGAAAGACCTCGGGATAGGCGCATTGACCAAACTGGTCAAGTCGGTGACGAAGGTCTTCGATGGGCGTGACGCGCTCTACGAGAATCGCCGGAAGATTCGCTTTCGCATGATGGACAAAGAACTGAAGGCCCTCCCGCTCAGTAATCGCGCCGGGGCGAATCAGGCTCTCCTTCTCTTCCAGACAGAGGAACCCAATCAGGAAGTCCACCGTCGGGTGAAGCGACTCATCGCGAACAAGCCGCGCATCGAGTGCATCATCTACGACACGGATCAGGACTCACGCGAGAAGGCGCAGGACGTGAAGGACGCGCTCTCCGCGTTGTGGAAGTGGATGAACCGGGGGAAGACGCCACCGGACAGACTCTCGACGACGTACCAGCAGGGCGACGGAATTGGCTGGCTCAAGCTGGACTTCATCCCGTCGTTTCAGGACGACACCCTCGCGCCCTTCGACATGACCTACATGGAGATGGACGACACCGAGTTCGACGCGATGAACCTCGACGACATGTTCGGGAAAGCGCGAACGGACTTCAGAGGTCTGCGCGATGCGATGCTCGTCGAAGACCCGGGCGACACGGGCGCGAGCGCGTCGGCGTACGACGTGGTGACGGACAAGGCGTTGCGAAAATGCGACCCGCCCTTTCGTCTAAGTGCGCCCGACCCCGTAACGATTAAGTTCAGGCGAGACGGAGACGCTATCGTGCTGGTGATCGAGGAGGGCAAGCGGTCTGTATCCGCGCTGCTCGATGCCTTCTCCGACAGCGGTCTCCGTCTCGTCTCCAACCGTCTCGTCATCTTCAATCAGGGTGTCGAGGCAATCGGCGATGCGACCATCCCGGCGAACTCTAAGTTGAGCGAGGATTACGGTGACCTCTGCGACTACACGGAAATCCGCACAAAGGAAGAGATCGTCATCCTCATGCGCCACCCGCAACTGACGAAGGGCGCGAAGGGGAAGGACGTGAAGGTCGAGGACGGGTACGTGCGTATCTGCTTCGAGAATCCCTTCGGCCCCTACTCGACGGGGTACGTCCCTGTCCCGGGAGACATGACGGGCAGTCAAGACCCCGCGCACGAATTCCAGCCCCCGATCCTCGGGACACTCAGCCTCGCACAGCCGCTCAACGTCCTCGAAACGGCGAGGCTCTCCGCTGCTCTCGACAAGGCTCTCGCCGGGAAGTACATCAAGTCAGATGAGGTGCAGCCTGCGCCGGGGATGAACGCAGCACAGACGAACAAGACGCCGGGGGTTAAGGATGGCACTCCCATCCCGGTCATCCCCGGAGAGGTGAAGAGGGAAGAGTCGGCGAACATCGACCTCGATAAGAGTGAGCAGATGCTCAACGGAATGATGGCTGGGTATCGGTTCAACGAAGTCCTCGCGGGCGATGCGTCGTCCAGCGACTCGGGCCACAAGCTTGCCATTCAGGTGAGTCAGGCCGACACACAACTCGTCCCCTATCAGAACAGCCGCGCCGAGGCCATCGCCGAAATCCTCATGTGCTGCCTCTATGCAGTGAAGAAGGTCGGCCAGTGTGTATACGTGAAGGAAGTCCCCTCGCAGGACGCCATCACCATGAACAAATTCGAAACCATCGCATCGACGCGGGCCATCACCCCGGAGATGTTCGACCTCGACTTCAACCTCGTCGTCACCATCGGTAGCGAAACCCCCGTGACGAAGTTCGCGAAGTGGTCAGCATTGGAACAACGCTTCAAGGCGGGTACGCTCTCCTTCGAGACCCTGATGGAGCAATCCGATGTCGAGAATGTTCCCGATGAAATCGCCCGCATCTTCGAGGGGCAGACGCTCACCGCAGTCATGCAACAGGCCATCCCGGTCGTCGTGAAGATGATCGCCGACAGGGCGCTGGCGAAACTCGCTGCTCCGACCGCTGGCCCTCCCGGTACTCCTCCCGGACAGGGCGGCAATGCTAACGGCGGCGGGATGCCGGGGGCTGTCGCAAGCACCCCCGTGGCTGGCGTCGGAAGACTCCCCGGCGTCGGCCTATCCCCCGCTGGCCCTACGGTCGGTGAGGACGGGCCGAGGGTGAATGAGGGCGGCGGCGATGGACAGGTAGGGGTGGGGTAATGGATGACGGTGCGGTTCCAGCAGAAGGTATCTCAGCGGGTACGAGCGCGGGCAGCGATGGGCACCCACTATCGTTCATCAACGCCGCGTGGATTAACCAGCGGATTAGCCGCGTGGCCGAACACGTCAATGCTCTCCTCGACCGCCTTATCGATGATGGCCTACTCGGGTCAGGGTATCCTCCCTTCGAGACCCCCGTCACCGACGAGATGTTGATGAAGATGACACCGGAACAGTTCCGCACCCTGTACGATTCGGTGGCCGACGAGCAGGGGAAGGCGACCCTCTTCGAGCGTATGAAGGGGTTGAAACTCCCGCCCCGGGAATTCCTCCCGCAAGTTCACGCGGCGCACTACACTCCCCCGGTTGCTGGGATAGGCCCATCTCCGGTAGAATCAACCGCGAACGCCGTATAAACACCCCGGAAAGGATTCCGCTCCATGCCTGACCCCAGTGGACACATGACCGAGAAGGAATTCGCTGCGGATGTCGCTGCGGGTAAGAATACGTGGAACGAATCACAGGCATCTAAAAGTGGAGCGCACAAGGGCTCGTACATCGAGAACGGTCAGGTTTGGATTGACGTTCCGGACTTGGATGAGTTCGGCGACCCCACTGGCACATTCACGCAGAAGCGCGTAGCGGCTGCGCCGGGGTCGAGCAGCGGCGGGCACAGCAATGATGCACTCGTCGCGGCTCAGGCTGCGCTCTCCAGTTTCCTCCAAGCACAGACACTCGCCGACGCCCGCAAGTCAGCGGCGATGGATCAGTTTCAGAAGTTGGCTCAGTGGGCTGTCCCCGATGGCGCACAGTACGCGCCGAACTTCGAGCCCGGGGGCCTTGCGAACGAGGCCGCTGCGGTAGCGGGCATGCAGAAATTCATGCCGCCGAAGTTGCAGACTGCGAAGATTAACGCGGGGACAATTCAGAACCCGGGACAGGTGCCACAGGAAATCCTTGACATGATCGGGGCTGTTCGCGGCGCAGCAGGACAGGGACAGGATAGGTAAGCTATGGCAGAGCAAGTACAAGGCGACCAGCAGTACCCTGACATGAACTACGCGACCGGACAGGCGTGGTATCAGATGTACCCGGAGTTGCTGAACAGCATCAACGGTGGTCGAGCGCAACGGGCGACGACAGGGCTGGGCACTCTCGGCTACCTGACGAACCTCATCACGTCTCCAACATCAGGGCCGCTTGGGTTGGCCGCGACGGCGTCATACGGCGGGCCGCAGGGGATACTCGCGGGCACGGGCGGCAAGGGCATGGATAACTCCTCGCAGATGTCGCGTTACAACACGCTGCTCGACAACATGCTCGGCTACGCGAACGACGTGAACAAGCATGCGGCGGATATTCCGACCGCTGACCCGAACAACGCGCCGGGGCCGACTCCGGAGAATGCTGCGAAGGCACCGACAACCGCCGACCAATGGACGGCCGCATTCAAGGCGTACCATCAGGGGATGACGCCGGAACAGTGGAACGACCCGAAGGCGAAGGCGATGATTCAGGCGTGGAACGCCTATCACCCCGGACAGCCATATCAGGGAGCGCAGAACGGCGGAATTATCCGCGCTGTTGGCGGCGCACGAATCGGTCAGCCGATTCCGAACGCGCCGAGTGGCGACGGTGAAGTCCCGTACACGGGGCCAATGCCGAACGCCCCGGCTCGCGGCGATGTCGCTAACGGACTGGGCGTACTCGGCGATGCAGCGAAGCACTTCGTAGACCTGAAGATGGGTACGGCTGACCAATTCTGGGCCAACGTCCAGAAGGTCGGACGCTTCCAGCACTTCATCGACTCGCTCGAAAGTGGCCCCGGCGAGACCGCGCAGAAGCGGTCAGAGCAGCAGGGTCGTTTAGACAAGATTACGGGCCCGATGATGGGAGCCCCCGGTTCGAAACTCGACCTCGGGAGTGGTGCCGTCAATCAGGACATGATCGTCGAGATGCTGCGGCAGTTCTCGGGTAAGGGCGGCGGGCCAGAGTTTATGAAGGACGGTGGCCGTCTTCCCGGGTACACGGATGGCGGTCTTCAGATGCTCGCCAATTCGGGGCTCGACTCACCTGAGAAGGTGCAACAGGCTCTCGCCGCGAGTAGGTCGCAACAGGGTGGCGGCGGGAATGCAGCGGGCGGCGGTGGCGACCGGAGAATGAACGCCATCAACGAATTCGGTCAGTCTCCTCTCGCTCGTTCAGCAATGCAGTTCGCTTCGGGCGGTCTCGAAGGTACGTTCGGCGGCGCGGCGGGCGACAACGGTCTCGCGCACGGCGGGTATCAGATTCGGACAGACGCGCACCCGCAGATTAGTGTTGCCAACGCGGAAGACCCGTGGGAAGCCACGAAGTTCATGTCGAATGACTACAACCTCGCAGCGGAGAGAGTTCAGCGCGAGAACCCCGGTCTCGCCGAGAGCGACCCCGCGAAGGCGAACGCGCTCGTCGCGTACTACGCGGAGAATCCGACGGCGATGTACAGCGAGAATCGCTACCGGACACTGTGGGATCAGATGTTCCCGCGCAAGGCGGCGGGTGGCGGCGTCACGCTCGCGGGCCAGCCGCACTGGATCGTCGATGACTCGGGCAAGCCTGTCGCGGAAATCACCGAAGACGGCTCGCCGGAACACGTCCGTGGCCTGAAGAACGGCGGCGTCGAGGTGACTCCTCTTCGTCCCGACAGGTATCAGAAGTACACGGGACGAGCGGCTGGCGACTCGCAGTGGACGCAGATGCTCGCGGGCCTTCAGTCTGAAGTCAATCGGATGGACAACGGCATCCCGAAAGCGGCGACGGGTCAACAGTGGCTCTTCCCGGAAATCCCGAACTCGATGGTGAACAGTGGTGGCCCGGGCGGCTCGAATGAAATCCCTACGACGGGTGGGCCGACATCGGCTATCCAGACGGGTACAGGGTTCGGCGCGGGACAGAAGCCGAAGAGCATCGACGACCTGATGAACATGACGAAGACGCCAGCGGGCGGCAACCTCATCGAGCAATTCACGCGGATGATGGGCGGGGCCCTCGGCACCCGTTACACTAACATGGGCGATCAGGTGGCTTCGATGAATCAGGGGAAGGTGAACCCCGGTCTGATGTCGTCGCAGCAGATGGCAACAATGTCGCCGACAGAGCGGGCGCAGTACACCGCGCTCTTGCAGCAGATGGGCGTTATCGGCGGGCCGGAAGACCTGAACGACCAAATCAAGAAGTTCACCCCGGACGGGCTGGGGTAGAGGAGAGAGTCATGCCATACGACATCAGGAAGTCATCGGACGGTTACCACGTCATCAATCAGAGGACGGGGGAAGACAAGGGAGTCTCGAAGACCCGGGCGAAGGCCGAGGGTCACATGCGGGCTCTCTACGCCCACGAGCCCGGGAAGGCGAGTACGAGCCCCGGCACGATGACTGACTCGAAGGGCGACCTCGCGATGGCCCTGAACAGCAGCTACCGCCCGGAGCCCATTCCTCACGCCTACATGGGCGGTAAGCTGGTTCCGTCGCGCCCCGTTGCCGTAGCTGTAGCCGACGCGGTAAGCACCGCTGCCCCTGTCGATGGGGCGACCGACGCCATCGCCCAGTTCAAGGGTGGTGGGAAGTTCAAGCTGTTCGAGAAGAACGAGAAGGGCGACAAGGGCCCGGAGACGAAGGCCGAGGACGCGCCCGAGAAGAGCGCGAAGTCGATGCCCCCGTGGATGATGAAGTTCGCCAAGAAGAAGAAGTAAGGGGACACTGATGGCCCTCGAAGAAATGCTGACGCTACCTCTGAAGATGGCGTCGGAAACTCTCGCGCAGGAACTTCAGCCGAAAGCTGACCCGCAAGCCTTTGCGCGACAGGTAGACCAGAACAACTTCGCCGAGAAAGCCCCCGACTTCTTCCGTCAGGCCGCTGCGGCTATCGCTGCACAGGCCGCGCAATCGGCTGCTGTCAGTGCTGGTGGCGGTGGTGGTGGCGGTGGAATGACTGAGGCCGACCCGGAAGACTACGACCACTCGGCAGAGGCGTACGCGCTACAGGACTTCCAGAAGCAGCAGAGGGAAGCCGCAGCGGCGAACGTCCCTGCTCCGAATGCTGCTGGCGTCCCCTATTACCTTCAACGACCGGAAGAGGCTGCGGCCCCCACAGGCGGTGGGCGCGGTTGGCTGAACACGATCGGTTCGGTTATCGGTGATACACTCGACGCCCCCGGCGAATTCGCTCGGAGTGTCGGCACGGGGTTGGCAAATGTGGGCGATGTCGTCGGAGACACGGGTCTTCCCGGGAGTGATGTGGCGCGTCGTATCCTTCACGTTCCCGACGCCGCTGAAACAGGCTTCCTCGAAGGCTGGAAGAAGCAGCACGGTTCGGACTTCAGCGCGTTCGACGCCATCAAGCAGACGAACAGGAATCTGACTACGGGTCAGGAGTGGCTGAATGAGCGGATGGACTACCTGACGGGCCACACGCTCGACCCCATCATCAACAACACCATCGGTCAGTTCTCTCCGGGGACGGCGCGGTGGATGACCGCTGCGGTTGACCGTCTCGGCGAGATGGTTCCTTTCGTTCTTCTGATGTGGGCATCGGGTGGTACGTCGGCGGCGTCGGCGGCACCGTCTCTCATCGGGAAGATAACCGCCTTCTCTCGCACCCCTGTCGGCATGTCCTTCCTCGCGCAAGGCGCGGCACAGTTGGCTGAAGACACGCAACTGTACAGTGAAGGGAAGATTACGGGTGGACAGTATCTGGCGGCGGCTGGTATAAACATCGGCGCAAACCTAGGGCCAGACGTTGCTGAGGGTCTTTTCAGTCAAGTCCTGCACAACATCAAGGCTCCGGGTGTTCGCAATCAACTGATGAAGGACATCGCGGAAGCGTCGGGTAAGGCCGAGGGTCTTGACCAGCAAGCACGTGGCATTCGTTCAGCGGAACACCTCGCCGAGTCGATGCCTTCGACGGAAGAGGTCGCCGCGCAGAAGTTCGGCGCAGATGCGAACCTCACGCGACAGGAGCGGATGGACAGGGCTGCGGCGCAACTCGGCCCCGAGGCTCCCCCGTTGGGTATCGGCATTCCGGCAAAGGGCACGGGTCAGGAAGCGGCTCCGCTCCCCGAGTACAGCGTTCGACAACCCGAAGCGGGCGTCACCGTTAAGGAGACGAAGGCCGCGACGAAGACCATCACCGAGACGGTGCAGACGCCGACTGACCGGATGAGCGACCGTCACACCCTGACGACCGAGGGTGGCGACCGTCTCGATTATCGCGGTACGCACATCAACGACGTAACGGTGGTCAGGGAGGGGAAGGGTACTGGTACGGCTCTTCTGAACCACGCTGTCGAAGCGATACGCGAACGCAACCCCGAGGCAGTCATCACTGCCGACCTGAACTCACCCAGCGGCGCGGCTCTCTTCGCGAAGCAGCCCGGGGCCGAGTTCTTCGACCGTACGGGGACGCCGATTACCGCCGAGGATGCACTGAAGCTTGCCGGGGAGCAGAAGGGCTCGACTGTCGCGATTCACCCTGCCGCTACCGCTGAACAGGTGCCCCCCACGCCTATCCGTGCGGAGGAGACGCTGGCTGACGTACACGCGATGCGAGCGAAGGCGCGAACGAGTAACCCCGAAGAACTTCAGCGGCTCGCCCGCAACGAGGGCCTGACCCGGACGCACGAGGAACTGGCGGCAGATCGGGGCGAGGTCGGCGCGGCTCCGAAGCCTGTACGGGAAGAGCGTACGCCTACTCCGATGAAGCGGGAACCGCGTGTTGCTGCGGGCGAGGCGGGCGCACTCCGCGCTAAGGGTAAGGGCTCGTCTCTCTCCGAACCAGTTGACACGAAAGAGTACGCCGCGCTTCGTGAGAAGAATGCCGCCGGGGCTACGCTAACCGAAGACGCCCCGACGCACCTCTATAAGATTAAGGACAAGGACTGGTACTACGGAGTCAACGAAACCGCCGACCACTGGAAGACGGGCAAGCCTGAAAAGGAACTCGTTGCGGTGATGAACAACGGCACCGAGCGCGGCGCACTCGATACGGTCATGGCCGAGGCGAAGGAGAAGGGCGTCACCCTCCTCGATGCGTGGGCAGTGAAGAACGAGAAGGGCGAGTTCCTTCCCCGTTTATACGCGAAGTACGGGTGGAAGGAAGTTGACCGCATGCCCTTCGATCCGTCGTACTACCCGGATAAGGGGGTACTGGACACTATCAAGGCTGGCTGGAAGGATCAGGGCTGGAAGGAAGGCGACCCGTATCCGGATGTCGTCTACATGCGACCAGAGGCTGACCCCAAAGCGGGGCGGGAGATTGAGAGGGCCGACAGGGCGGTAACGGCATCCAACAATAAGCAACTCGATGAGTACGCGAAGTTCCGCAGCGAGACCGGACGCCCGATTCAATGGGCATCTAATGATATATCGAAGGAGCATCCCGCCCTTCGCGCCGCGTACGAAGATGCGACGAACATTAGTGAATCGCGGGCAACGAAGGCACTCGACCGTCTCGACGACTTCCTCCGTGGCGGCGAGGACGGGATGATTCGGGTATCTGTATACGGTGACACGATTCGCAAGTGGTTCTCGAACATGG
>Ga0315281_10006295_pt1 | contig 16911 bp, 15 predicted proteins | sample YL17G07_0_MG_FD_204540 | JGI IMG/M metagenome (GOLD analysis project Ga0315281, IMG submission 204540) | Sediment microbial communities from Yellowstone Lake, YNP, Wyoming, USA - YL17G07_0 | ecosystem: Environmental > Aquatic > Freshwater > Lake > Sediment | place: USA: Wyoming | collected...
TGCGTATCTTGCGCCGTCAAGATCGGGGCGTCAGGGAGCGCGGTGAGTTGCCCGTTGACCCTCAGCACCGGAGGCCGGCCGGGCATGATGTGGATGTCCGACGCCCCCGTGTCCAGGGCGTTCCTCATCACCGTGTTGACGTCCACCGCCGTCTTCTTTGAGTCGTCCTTCACCATCAACAAGCCCCCTTTGCAGATTGCCGATTGCCGATTGCCGAATGTCCGGAACGACGTTGCACAAGACTCATTCGGCATTCGGAAATCGGCGTTCGACATTCTATCAGATGGACATTTCCAATTCCAAGGCGTCGTCCACGCTGGTGATTCCAGCGATGGCCTTGCGCAAAGCGTTCTCAAGCAGGCTGCCGGAGGAGTGCTTTCTCTGGTGCGCGCGCAGCTCGACTTCCGGCGCGCGGCGTATGACGAGCTCTTTCGCCGCGTCGTCGAGGTGGAAGTATTCGAAGACGGCGGCGCGCCCGCGATAGCCGGTCCCGGCGCAGTTGGCGCATCCGGCGCCGCGCCAGAGCCGCTTCGGAATGTCCTGTTCGAGGAGTTCGTGCAGGCGCGCGCGGACCGGGTTGGGCAGGTCGTATTCCTCCTTGCAATGCGGGCAGATCGAGCGCACGAGCCGTTGCGCGACGGCCGTGATCAGCGTCGAGGCGATCAGGTACGGCTCGGTGCCCATGTTGATCATGCGCGTGACGGTGGAGACGGAGTCGTTGGTGTGAATGGTGCTCAGGACCAGGTGCCCGGTGAGCGCGGAGCGGATGCCGATCTCGAGCGTGTCGAGGTCGCGCATCTCGCCGACCATGATGATGTCGGGGTCCTGCCGCAGGATGGACCGCAGCGCGCGCGCGAAGGTCAGCCCGATCTCCGGCCGGGCGTGGACCTGCGTGACGCCTTCGACCTCGTACTCGATCGGGTCTTCGACGGAGATTACGTTCTTGCTGACGTTTTTGACGTATTGGAGGCTCGCGTAGAGCGTGGTGGTCTTGCCGCTGCCGGTCGGGCCGGTGACCAGGATCATGCCGCTCTGCCGGGTGAGGATTTTCTGCAGGTGCGCCAGGAAGTTCGCGTCGGTGATGATCTTGTCCAGTTCGAGTTGCACCGCGGTCCGGTCAAGGATTCGCAGCACGACCTTCTCGCCGTTGATCGAGGGCAAGGTGGAAACGCGCAGGTCCACCTCGCGCCCCTGGAACTTCGCGCGCATGCGGCCGTCGAGCGGCAGCCGTTTCTCCGCGATGTCCAGTTGCGAGAGGATCTTGATGCGCGAGATCACGGCGTTCTGCATCTGCTTGGGCGGCGGGATCGTCCGGCGCAGGCGTCCGTCCACGCGCACGCGGACGGAGACCGCGTCGCGGCCGGGTTCGATGTGGATGTCGCTGGCGCGCCCGGCGATGGAATCGCTGATCAGCGAGTCCACGTACTTGACCACCGGCGCGTCCTCGGCCTCGTTGCGGAGCTGCTCCGTTTCCGCGACGGCCTGTTCGTGGGTGAGCGCGATCTCCTCTTCGGTCCCGGTGGTGGCCAGCTCCGAGGCGCTGCTCTGCAGGTCGGAGCTGATCCCGTAACAGCGTTCGAGCGCCTGGCGGATGGCGTTTTCGGGCGCGGCCACCGGCTTCACCTCGTAGCCGGTCACGGCGCGGACCACGTCGAGCGCGTAGACGTTGCCCGGGCTGCTCATGGCGACGACGAGGACCTTGCCCTCGATGCGCAGCGGAATCAGCGAGTACCGGCGCGCGATGCGATCGGGCACCGCTGCAATCGCCGCCGGCTGCGTCTCGGAAGGATCGGCCAGTTCGGTGAAGCCGACTCCCAGCCGCAGGCTCACGGCGTACGCGAGCTGCCCTTCGTTGATCACCCCTTTGCGAAGCAACCGCACGCCCAACCGGGCGTAAGCGTCTTCCTTGCTTTCGAGCGCCTGCTCAATCTGTGCCGGCGTGGCGTAGCCCAGGTCCACGAGGATTTCGCCGATGCGACGGCCCGGCGTTCGGCCGTTCGTCGCTATCTCCGAACCGCCCGCTGCGGCGGGAGACGCGGCGACGGCCGCGTTTTGCTCGGGGATTCCGTTGGGCGGGACGGCCTCGGCCGGCGTTCCCGCCGGGCGGGGCTTGTTGACCGCCGTCTTATTCGTTGCGGAGGAAACAGCCACGGCAGACAGCCTCCTTGTAATGCCGAATGCCGAATTCGGCCATGGCCATTCGTCAATGGCCGCCCATCATGTGTCCGATGTTGAAGATCGGCAGATAAACCGCCACGACCACCACGAGCACCACCGCGCCCATGCCGCAGATCAGCACCGGCTCGATCACCGAGGCGATGCGCCCGAGCGCGTAATCCACTTCCTGGTCGTAGTAGCTCGCCACGTCCTCGAGCATGCCGCTGAGCGTGCCGGCCTCCTCGCCCACGCGCACCATGCGCGGCAGCAGGTTCGGCATCTCCTGGATGCGGCTGAGACTTTCCGCCAGGCTCAAACCGTTCATCACCTCTTTGCGGGCGCGCTGGCAGCCGTCTTCGAGCACGGCGTTGCCCAGCGTCCCGGTGGAGATCTCCAGCGCGTCGGTCAGCGGCAGGCCGTTCGAGAGCAAGGTGCCCAACGTCATCGCAAGGCGCGCCACCGCCGCGTGAAGGAACAACCGGCCGAAGAAGGGAATCTTCAGTACCCAGCGGTCCACCGTCGCGGCGCCCTTGGGCGTGCGCCGCAGCACCAGCAGCGTGACGATCAGCGCGACGAGGAGGGGCAGGATAATCAGACAGTAATGCCTCAGGAAGAGGCTCGCGTTCATGATGATGGCGGTGAACCGCGGCAGTTTCGCGCCGAACGACGCGAACAGGTCGTTGAACTTCGGAATGAGGAAGAGGAAGATGGCGCCGGTCATCACCGTGAAGAAGCCCAGGACGAACTTCGGGTAAGCGGTGGCCGCGCGAAGCTTCAGGCGGAACGTTTCGCGGCGCTGGAGGTAGAGCGAGAGGCGGATCACGTTCTGGGCGAGCGAACCGCTCGTCTCGCCGGCGTGGATGATGCTCAGGAAGAGCGTGTCGAACGCGCGCGGATGCTTGCGCATCGCCTCGGTGAGCGACTGGCCGCGCTGCACGTCCGTGCGCACCGCCAGCAGGGTCTGGCGCAGAAGCGGATTGTTGAGGCTGTGGGCGATGGTGTGCAGCGAGTCGGTCAGCGAGATGCCCGCCTTGAGCATGGCCGCGAACTGCCGCGAGAAGATCATCAGGTCGGACTGCTTGACCTTGTTGGAGAAGACGGCCTCGAGGACCAGGGCGGCCCGGTTGGGTCTCTTCGCGCCGACGGCGCCGGCGGCGCTCTCTTCGACGACGGAGGTCACGACAAGGTTCTCCGCGCGCAGGCGGCTGATGACCTCTTGCCGCGTGGCGGCCGCGCGCACGCCGGAGACCGTCTTCCCGGCCTCGTCAACGGCTGCAAACGTAAAACTGGGCATCGTTGTCTAATTCAGAAGTACGAATGATGAACGATGAGGTGCTTCATCAATCATCAATCATCACTCGCACTTCTTATCTCCTTTCCTTACCACTTCGGCTTGTCCGCCGGAGCCTCGTACGGGCTTTCAGGCGGTTCGGGGACCCGGGGGTTGTTCCTGAGATCCAAGTCTTCCTGCAACCTCGCCGCGTTGTTCTGCTTGGCCAACTCCCTCATTAACTTCGGCGTCAGGATGCGCGGGTTGACCAGGAAAATAAGATCGCTCTTCGAGTCGGAGGCGGACTTCTGCTGGAAGAGCAAACCGAGCAGCGGAATCCGCGCGAGGAACGGCACTTCCTGCCACCGCTTGTTGATGTCCCGTTTCAACAGGCCGCCGATGATCAGCGTGGTGCCGTCCGGCATGACGACGCTGGTCGAGGCCTCGCGGACGCTCAGGATCGGCTGGGCCGGCGATCCGGTGTAGCCGATCACGTTTTTCACGGACGGGTGGACGTCCAGGAAGATCATGCCGTCTTCGGAGGCGTGCGGCGTGACCTCGAGACGCACGGCGACCTCCTTGAACGAGTAGGTCTCGATCGGCACCCCGCCGGTGGTCTGGATGCTGGTCAGGTAGGGCACTTCCTCGCCGGCGACGATCGTGGCCTTGCGATGGTTCACGACCAGCAGTCGCGGGTTGCTGCGCGTATCCACGCGGGTGCGCGCGGCGATCGCGGACAGGACGACATCTATGTGCTGGTTGGAGATGCCGAAAGAGAAGGGGGCAGTCTCCTTCGAGAACGTCGGCACGATGGGCGACAGCGAGGCCGCCGCCGTGCCCGGATTCCCGGTCAGGATGCCGGGCGCGGTGGAGACAATGGCAGTGAATGAGGAGGAGGTAGCGAAGTTCGAGCGCGTGGCGGGCGCCTGCACCGCTTGCCACTGCAGGCCCAGGGCGTTGTCGTTGTCAAGCGCCACCTCGAGCAACTTCGCTTCAATGAAGACCTGCGCAGGCACGGCCCAGAGTTTCTCGACCAGGTCCGCGATGTTGTCAACTACCTGCTCGTAGTCCTCGATGATGATGAGATGCTGGCGCTCGTAGAAGACCATCTTTCCGGACGGCGAGAGCATCTCGCGGATGACCTGGTCCATGGGCTTGACGTTGCTGCTCGGCGTCGCCGTGGCGACGACGCCGCCACCCTCGATGCCGCCCACGGCAGCGCCGAGTATCTCGTAGCCCAGGTAGGGAATGGTGAACGACCGGCGGATGATCTTGCCCTGCTGCATGCCGGCGGCCGCACCTTCGGGCTTGGGACCCGCGCCGGCCTTCTGGATGACCAGCACGCCGTCTCGCTCCACGTAATCATAACCGTTCGGCTCCAGGAACGCGTTCAGGACGGTGCGCGCGGTTCTGTCTTTGATGCTGCACGTCACCTTCCCCTTCACCTCGCCGCCCATGGCGAAGCTGATGCCGGAGGCGTCGTGCAGCAGGCGCAGGGCCTGGGGCAGGTCCATGTCGTTGACCTGCACGGTGACCACGGTATCCAGCCCCTTCCACTCGCCGTCTTTCGGGCCGGCCCGGGCGATGCCGGTGTCCACCGGTTTGGGCGCTTCCTGTTGAGCGGCGCAGATTCCGGCGCCGGCCGCCAGCGCGATCATGCACATCGTGGCGCGCACGCCGGATGTCAGGTTGTTGCCTTTGCGCTGCCTGTGCTTCACCAAGTAGCATCCCTGTCTCATGGAATCCCTTTCAGTCATGCCAGAAACGCCGGATCACACGGTCGTCACTCTTGAGCGTCACGAAATCCTCGTCCACGGCGACGAGGATGAAAGTCGTTCCTCGGACTCTTTCGCCGATCTTGTAGAGTTTGCCCTGGAAAAGCGCCTGGCCGGGGGCGTCGCCGACCTTGATAATTCCATCGAGTTTGCCCGGCTTCGTCTTCCAGGGCATCTGCGAGGGTTCTTGCGGGGGCACATCAGGCATAGGCAGCTCCGTTTTCAAGGCTATGCCGAAAACCGGCGCGCCGTCCTTTGCGATGACGGCGCCGGCAGGACGGAGGAGGTCGAACCAGCCGGCCAGTTCGCGGAGATCGGCCGACGACGGCTCTGAATCCTGGGCCGAGCCGGCCGGGTTGACTTCGGCGCCGGCGCCGGCGGGCGCCGAAGTCGTCGCCGGCGCGCTCTGCGCAGGCGGGGGCGCAGCGGTCTCCTTGCGCTCCTGCGAGTTCGACGGCGCCAACTGGTGGTAGGCGAGGATCCCCATGAGGACCACGAGCGCTCCGAGGATAATGAACTTGTTCCGCTGGCTCATTTTGCGCCTCCTGTCGTTGCGCCCGGTCCGGTCGAGTTCGGGACAGGATAAAGCGCGGAAACGGTCACGCGCAGTTCGCCGGCGCCGACTTTGTCGCGGTCGGCCATCATGGCAAGACTCTCGATCACCATCGGCCGGGCGCTGTGCTCGATGTCGTCCACATATTGGAGAAGGCTCCAGAACGAACCCTTGAGGCGCGCCTCAATGCGCATTCTCTGGTAGGCGCCTCCGGCCACGAGCGCGCTATCCGCCGCGCCCGCCGCCGGGACGGTGCGGGTCTCGACGAGCCTCACGCCCAATCTCGCAGCGGCGTCGCCGAGCGACCGTATGACGCGGGTGCTGTCCGGCTCCCACCGGATCTGATTCTCGACGAGGGCGGCGAGATGTTCGATCTCCTGATACTTCTTCGCCTCAGCGGCGGCGCCGTCGGTCCGAATTCTCATCTCGTCGGCGCGCCGGGTCAGGACCTCGTCTTTGGCCTTCAGGCTCTGGATGTAGGAAGAGCCGGCCCATTTGCCCGCTCCGGCGCCGAGCATGAATAAGATCGCCACCACGAGCGCCCAGTTGTGTTTCATTTCGGAGTCCCCTGTGCGTGGACGTGCAGAATCTCGACCGGCTTGCTCGCCCACGAATCCTGTTCCATGGCCGTCAGTTGGACGGAGTCGAACTTGTTCATGAACGCCTCGTCTTTTTTGAGGTTCTCCACAAACGCGCCGAGGTTGTCCGATGGCGCTTCCGAAGCCGCGCAGAGGATGGCGATGGCCATCTGAGGCAGGCCGCCCTCGTTCTGCTGCTTCGCGTTGGCGGAGGCGCGGACGACGAAGATGTCGCTCTGGCTGGCCCGGATGCTGACGACGCCGGCGCCGGGCGGCAGAGCGGCGGCCACCGCGGCGAGCTTCGGCGCCCACGCCACGCGCTGGCGCGCGATCGGCAGCAGCGGCGCGATGGCGTTCGCGCGCTGCGTCGCACGCTTTTTCTGGTGATCGAGGTCCTCGCAGATCTTCTGCAGGTCCCCGATCTCCCTGATCTTGCTCTGGGTCCCGCTTCGCATCCGGATGGCCGTGGCCAGGTGCATGGTCATCAGCAACGCCAGGATCGTTCCGGCGGCGACCATCAGCACGGACGCGACCACGGAGAGTTGCTGGAAGGCCCTCTGGCGCAGCAGCGTGTTGACCTGATCGCTGATCAGGTTGACTCTGAAATGAACCTCGCTCGGTGCGTTTGCCATTGCCGGAACAATCTCCTTGAAAGACCGTTCTATTTTTTTCCGAACCGCCGCAGGGCGAGGCCGAAGGCCACGCTCATGCGATAGGCCCACTGACGGATTTCGGGTTGCGGATTGCCGGCGCCGGGTTCGGCATTCGCTGTTCGGCCCTCGGCATCCAGGAGCGGCGACCATCGCTCGACGGGGACGGCGAGCGCGTCGGCGAGGTATTCCGGCAGGCCGCGGACCTGGGAGCCGCCGCCGGTGATGAAGACGCGTCCGAGGCTGCCGGCGAGTTGCTCGCTGACCCAGTATTCGACGGTGTCGCGCAGGCGGCCGACGAACTCCTTGGCGCCGGAGCGGGTCGCTTCCTGGATGCGGGTTTCCGGTTGCGGATTTCCGCCGGAGGAGGCCGCATCCCAGTCCGCGCGCTTCGCCGTTTCGGCCTCGGCGATTGGAACGCTCATGAGTTCGCTGAGGGCCTTGGTGAGATGAGCGCCGCCCCACGGGACGTCGCGGATGAGCAGGGCGCCTCCGTCGCTGAGGACGGCCAGGTTGCTGCGATGGTGGCCGACGTTGATGAGCGCGGTGGCGCCGGCGCCGGCGTTTTTCAAGCCGCGCGTGGCCATGAACGCGTTGCAGCAGGCGGTGGCGTCGGTCTCGATGCAGAACGGTTCGAGGCGCGCCTCGCGGAGGATGTCCATGCGCGTTTTGGCGAACTGGCCGTCGGCGGCGATGGCCAGTCCGTGGGTTCGCGCTTTCCCGGCGGCGGAGCGTTGCTCGGGGTAGAGCACGTAGGAGATGAGCGCGCCTTCGCCGCGGAACGGCAGGGCGGTCTCGGCTTCGATGCGGACGGCCTCGGCGATGTCCTCGGACATGAGCTTGGGAAAGTTGAAGTACTGAAGTGCGACCGATTCGCCGCTGATGGAATGAGCCGCCCATTTGATCCCGTTCATGCGCGCTTGCGTGAGGATCCGGCAGATCATGGCGACCATGGCGGGCCGGTCAATGGCGTGCCAGTCGGTCACCTCGGCCGGGAAATCGGCGGCCGCCCAGCGCACGAGGGTCGGGCGGTCTTCCTGCCATGCGACTTCGGCGGCGCGCACGCCGGTGGCGCCCAGGTCCAGACCCAGAGTCGTGACGTTTCCAAAGATCATGCGCCTTGTTTCCTCCCATTTGGCGCTATCCGCTTTCAGCCCCTGGCTGACCGCGGCTAGTTGAGCGCTTTATTTCTTTCCTGCTTCATGACCACGTTGCTAATTGATCCCCCAGTTGACCCAGTTGGTGAACTGATCGCCGAGCGACGCTTGCAGTAGAAACGGCGGCGGCGACGCGCTGAAACGAGTGTCATAAATGTAATTCTTCAGAAAGCCGGCACCCCCCGTTGTTCCGATGGCGCCCCGCGTAGACTGGGCGATGCCGCCGTACACGTTAAGCGTTTTCTGCGGCGAGGAGGTGTAGTATTGATTCTTGAAGGAGCCGGTCACCGAGGCGACGGTTGCCGTGATGTACATGTTCGTCCCAGCGTTCGACCAGGACGTCGAATACGCATAATACGAACTCCCCGTCTTCGGCTTAGTTAAAGTTGTGGACCACGTCGCCGGATACACGACGACGTTGCCGCCGGAGATGAGGGCGCATTTGTCCGTCAGGACGCTCGGGTTGAAACCGGAGCTGAACGTCGTCGCGATGGGCGCGGGAAAGGAGGAATAGACCAGGTTGCCGACGATGTCTATATCGTTGCCCGACGAGGTGGCGATGGTGACAGATCCGGCGAGGGTGCCGCTGACCTTGACGGGGGACTGGAAGTAGAAGGCGCCGTTGGTCGTCGAGACCGCCTGGTTGTTGTACAGGGCGGGGGACACCTGGTCGCCCGAACTGTCTAATTGATAAATGGTGAAGGTGCCGCCGGAGTTGAAGGTCAGGCTGTAGCCATTGCTGTTGGAGGGCAGCAAAATTCCGCCGCTCTGGTTCGCGGCGGTAGCGACCGCGGTGATATTGTTGCCGCTCATCACCGATGAGATGTTCAAGGGTTGAACCTGAGGGGAGTATTCAATGCCCTTGGCGAACGTCGGATTATCGTTCGGCGGGCCTCCGTTCATGTAGTGGAGGGAGGAAGCTCCTGCCTGGTATACCGGGCCGTTGAACACGGGATTGCCGGTAATGTTGAACTGGCCGTTGGTCCAGATCAGGCCGCCGAGCGAGTCGCCCGTTCGGAACCAGACGCCGTTCTCGGAGTTGGTGAGCCATCCGAACGAGCCAAAGGTGAGCGCCGTGGCATCTACCGACAAGTGCCGGGTGCAATTCCCGACCGTGCCATAGCTGTGAATGCGGTATTGGCCGCTGAGACTTACGAAACCGCTCAAGTCCTCGATCACCACCTTGTAAGTTGCCAAGGGAATGGAGGGCACGGGCTGGCTGCTGAACAGCGTGCAGATGCTGTGCCCGCCGTAGGAGGCGCTCGTGGCCCAGGTGAGGGGATTGCCGTTGTAGGTCATCGCATACCAGAAGCCGTGCTGGCTGTAGCCCATGGCGCGGGCGCGGGCGAGGCCGTACTCGGATGCGTCGGTGGCCTGGAGTTGCTGCACGGAGTGGGTGTTCACGAGGCTTTCGATGGCGGTCGTCTGCATGAACGCCAGCCCCAGGATCAGGATCAGGACGACGGCGAACAGGGCGTAGAGCAGCGCCATGCCGCTCTGCGGTGCTCGCTGCGGAACCGGCCACGCGCGGACTCGTCGGATCTTCGGTCGCACGGTCAATTCCTCCTATGCGCCACGGTCGCGATGGCAATGCTCTCCGTCCCGGCCCCGGCGCCGGTGCACGTACAGTTGAGCTGGACGAGCGAATTCGTCGGCGCGTCCACCATGGCCGCCGTAAACGAACTGACGTTGCTGAAGATCGTCACCGGGCCGACGACCTCGTTTTGCATCATGAGGTTGGTCCCCGCCAGCCAAAACGCGCGATTCACGGTGGTTCCGGCAGGGACCTGGTCAGCGACCACTACAGGGACGCTCAGTTGAATTCCGTGGTAGGCGGTGTTGCCCGGATTGGCGACCACTGTCCCGCTGCTGGTTGAAGTGCAACCCGTAAGCAGTTGGATCGTCTTGCAGCCATGAACCTGCACCTCAATGGAGTTCATCACCCCGAAAGCGTTCTGGTACGCCACGCCGGCGCGCTGCATGTCGCGGATGCCGCTCCAGCCGAGTTCCCATGATGTCCAGCCAATGAGGAAGAGAATGGTGGCTACCACTAACGAGATGGCGAGCTCGACCAGGCTAAACCCGCACGATGTCGCGTGAAAGTGCCGCATCGAACCTCTCTGATCACTGAGGAGAAATGGCCGTACTGAGCATGGTGACGGCATTAGGCGCCGACGGCCAACTGACTGTCACTGCGACCTGCTTGAACGTGCTGCCGGCGTCGGCCGGGTCCGCCCGCGCGGTGGCCACCGTCATCACCCAGGTGTACACCAGTCCGCCGACCGTTTCCTTTCCGTTGCTGCCGGTGATCGCAGTGTAGGCCAAGGCGCGCGTCTGGTCAATCTGCTGTTCTGCAACATGGGCGGCGATGATGCCCTGGCCCGAGCGCTCCACCAGCACGCGCCCGTTCGCCAGGAAGCCCACCATTCCCCAGACCGCGGTGGTGAGAATCGCCACGGCCACCAGCACTTCGAACAGCGACGCCTGGGCCGCGCAATGCGCCCTTTTTCTCGCAAGGCGCACCCGCGCGAACGCATCACTGCTCCTTGTTCGCCGCGAGAACCTGCTCATGTGCTTACCTCAGAAGCGCCAAGTCATCTCGGTCCCGGCATCGCCCTCACTTACTGGCCGGTCAGGTAAGTTCCGGACTCCACACCGCGCTCATTAATGATGTAGGTCATGCCGGCCGCGGCTTTGGCGGTGGCCGGCGCCGTGGCCTGGATCGTGTAGGTTGTGGCGGCGCCGGTGACCGTGTAGTCCGCCTGCTGGAAATACTTGCCATTCAGGGCGGTCGCGCCGACGATGTCGAGAGTCACAAGCGCGGCCAAATTCGCAGGGTAAGTGCTGTTCTCGGAGTAGTAAACCCGGCATGCGGTGCGGAGCGCTCCACAGCCCGCCACGCCCTCGGACATGATCGCGGAGACCGTGTTCTGCGAATAGAGCGGAATGGCGACCAAGGCCAGGATGGCCACGATGGTGACGACGATCATCAGCTCCACCAACGTAAACGCCTGTTCCCGCCGCATTCCTTGAATGAGTTTCCTCATTCCTCGTTCTCCTCAGTTCCACCAGCGTGAACGCATCCGCTGGCCCTTGCTCGCAGCGAAATCCTGCTCACGCGCTTACGCTCATCAGAAGCGCCAAATCGTCTCGATGCCGGCATCGCTCACTTATCGATGCCGGCATCGCCCTCACTTACTGGCCGGTCAGGTAAGTTCCGGACTCCACACCAAGCTGATTGACGATGTAGGTCATGCCGGCCGCGGCCTTGGCGGTGGCCGGCGCCGTGGCCTGGATCGTGTAGGTCGTGGCGGCGCCGGTGACCGTGTAGTCCGCCTGCTGGAAATACTTGCCATTCAGGTCGGTCGCGCCGATGATGCTGGACGTCACAAGTGCGGCCAAATTCGCGGGGTAAGCGCTGTTCTGGGAGTAGTAAACCCGGCATGCGGTCCGGAGCGTTCCACAGCCCGACACGCCCTCGGACATGATCGCGGAGACCGTGTTCTGCGAATAGAGCGGAATGGCGATCAAGGCCAGGATGGCGACGATCGTGACTACGATCATCAGCTCAACCAGCGTAAACGCCTGTTTCCGCCGCATTCCTTGAATGAGTTTCCTCATTCCTTGTCCTCCTCATAAGCACCTGTTAGAAACTCGAACCTGCGGCGCCGACGGACTGGAACGGCTTGGCCTCCTTTCACAGGTAAAGATGCCCTATTTCTGAACGACATTAACATCCAGGCATCCCCTGTCGCAAAGGCCGTGCCGTATTGATGCTTTCGCACATTTGCTGCTATCTTGCACCGAAGTAAGGTCTTAGCCAACAGCGAACGGAAGGAGTTGCGTTGCGTCCCGCTACACGTTGTAGTATTGTAGCACAATCGCCCGGAATTCGCAAGCGCCAATGCATTCCGATCCTCGAAAGATGCCTGAATCCGCGGCTTCCGGCTGGATGCGACGCCCGAAAACGGCCGTCCAGCCGAGAGTCTTTGCTGCACTGCTCCGCGCATGGCAACTCCAGCGCGCCGGTTCCTGTGCCTGGCAGGACCAGCTCTCTCCCTCATTCATTATCGGACGACGACACAATATGTTTAATGGCCTGACGACGAAATCCCATTGAGATAGAGCGAACCCGCGGTCATTTATGATACAATAGCGATGGCTTCTTGATGAGGAATTCCTCCATGTGTCTGGCCGTGCCCGCGAAGATCATTGAAATCAGCGGCTCCACCGCGCGTGTGGAGATCGGCGGAAACATCCGCGAAGCGAACCTGTTGCTGGTCGAAGACGTGAAAGTCGGCGACTACATTATCCTCCACGCCGGGTTCGCCATCGAGAAATACGAGCCGGAGGAGGCCCTGCGCACGCTGGAACTGTTGAAGGAACTTGCCAGTGACACCGCCTGACGCCCCGGCGTCCCTCAATCGGCTCTCGCAGGCCGAGCCCGATTTCGTCCGCCGGCTGACGGCCGAAATTCGCGACGCAGCCGCCGCCATCGGTCGCACGGTCCGGCTGATGGAAGTATGCGGCACCCACACCATGGCCATCTTTCGGGCCGGACTGCGGTCGCTGTTGCCGGAAAATATCCGCCTCCTGAGCGGGCCGGGCTGCCCGGTCTGCGTGACGCCGATGGGCTATGTGGACGCAGCCGTCGCGTTGTCGCAGCGGCCCGACGTGACCGTGACGACCTTCGGCGACATGGTTCGGGTCCCGGGAACCGAATCGAGCCTCGAGCGCGAACGCGGGCGCGGCGCCGACGTGCGCATCGTGTATTCGCCGCTCGACGCCTTGCGCCTGGCGCAGGAACGGCCGGACCGGAAAGTGGTGTTCCTGGGCATCGGCTTCGAGACGACTGCTCCGGCCACTGCGGTCACACTGCTCGAAGCCCGGCGCCGCGGCGCCGGGAACTTCCTGCTGTTCTCGGCCCACAAAGTAGTGCCGCCGGCGTTGCGCGCGCTGCTGGCGAGCGACACGGTCGCGCTCGACGGATTCATCCTCCCCGGCCACGTCAGCGTCGTCCTGGGCGCGGCGCCGTACGAATTCATCCCGAAGGAATATCGCCGCGCCGCAGTCATCACCGGCTTTGAGCCGCTCGACATCCTCCAGGCGATCCTGATGCTCCTCGGACAGATTTCCGAAGGCAGGCCGAGGGTCGAGATCCAGTACTCGCGCGTCGTCCGGCCCCAGGGCAACCTCGCCGCGCGCCGCGCAATGGCCGAGTGCTTCGAGCCGTGCGACGCCGAGTGGCGCGGCCTGGGCGTTCTGCCCGGCAGCGGCCTCAGCGTGCGCGAGGAATTCGGCGGGCATGACGCCGTCCGCGCGCTCGACCTGAAAGCGCCCGAAGGGCGCGAGCCCGCCGGTTGCCGCTGCGGCGAGGTGCTGCGCGGCCTGATCGAGCCGGAAGAATGCCCGCTCTTCGGCGCGCGCTGCACCCCCGCCACGCCCATCGGCGCCTGCATGGTCTCCAGCGAAGGCGCGTGCGCGGCGCACTTTAATTTCCGCACCTCGTAATTCAGTGTTCGATGTCAGGCAGTTGCCGTTGTCCGTTCGTTGGTCGGTCTCCTGACTTCTATTGACGTTCGCATAAATAAAGGAATGCTCTCGCCAAGCCGCGAAGAGCGCAAAGAACGCGGAAGTAAGGACGGGTTGAAACCGCCGATGAACGCAAATGAACGCCGATACGGATAACTCTAGCTTTCCTTCTTATCTGCGTTCATCTGCGTCCATCTGCGGTTCCAAGTCTTTGTTGTTCTTGGCGCTCTTTGCGCCTTTGCGAGAGACCTTTCCTTTTCTTATACGAAGATCAATAGCTTCTGCCTTCTAAGGACCACCGCCATGCCCGCCGACCGCACCGACGAACCGCGCATCATGCTCGCCCACGGCGGCGGCGGCGTGATGATGCAGGAATTGATCGGCGGACTGATCCTGCGACATCTGGGCAATCCGACACTCAACCGGCTCGAAGACGCCGCGGTGCTGGCGCCGTGCGGGTCGCGCCTGGCCTTCACCACCGACGCGTTCGTCGTGAAGCCGATGTTCTTTCGCGGAGGCGACATCGGCCGGCTGGCCGTCTGTGGCACGGTGAACGACCTGGCGGCCGTCGGCGCCAAACCGCTGGCGCTGAGCCTGGCGCTGGTGATCGAAGAGGGTCTCGAAATCTCCGTGCTGGACCGCGTCCTTCAGTCCGTGGCGGCGACGGCAGCGGAGGCCGGCATCGCCGTGGTGACCGGCGACACGAAAGTCGTCGAGCGCGGCGCGGCGGACGGCCTTTTCCTCATCACCGCCGGCATCGGCGCCGTCTGCGACGGCGTCAACCTCTCGCCGGCGGAAGTCCGGCCCGGCGACGCCGTCATCGCGACCGGGACGCTCGGCGACCACGGCATCGCCATCATCAGCCAGCGCAGCGGCATCGAGTTCGACTCGCCCGCGCAGAGCGACGCAGCCCCGCTCGCCGGCCTCGTCGCGCATCTTTTCGAAGAAAACGAAAGCCCGCTTCACCACCAAGGCGCCAAGGCACAAAGAACGGAAGAAAAGTTAACTGAAAATTCTTGCCGTTCTTTGTGCCTTGGTGCCTTGGTGGTTAAATTGAGGCGCGCGATCCATTGCATGCGCGACCCGACGCGCGGCGGGACCGCGGCGGTGCTCAACGAAATCGCCGCCGCCGCGAAAGTGGAAATCGAGGTCGAGGAAAGCCTTCTGCCCATCCGGCCCGAAGTCGCCGGCGCGTGCGACCTGCTCGGATTCGATCCGCTCTACGTCCCGAACGAAGGCCGCCTGATCATCTTCTGCGCGGAGGAGGCCGCCGGCTCGCTCGTCGCCCGACTCCGCAGCCATCCGCTCGGGGTGGGCGCCGTGCGAATCGGATCGGTGAGAAAAGCCGCGTCCGGCCCTGAGCCGAGTCGAACGGGCTGCGTAGTCCTGCGCACGCGCATCGGCGGCACGCGCATCGTCGCCATGCCCTACGGCGAGCAACTGCCCCGAATCTGCTGACGGAAATGCAAAGTGCAAAATGAAACTGGATTCCCGCTTTCGCGGGAATGACAGTGCTCGTCGCCCAACGCCCACAGGTCATTCCCGCGAAGGCGGGAGTCCAGTTCTCAGCGCAACCGCCTCCGACAAGCTTCCGAAGAATGCTCTTGCGACGGGTCCCAAGCCCTGCTTCAAGTCCTTGCGACGCAGTAGGTTACGATAAAATCATTGCAAGGCGTTGTGTAGAAATGTCTTGCAGCAAATTGGGTTCGTTTTTTTCAAATCGCCTTTTTGAGTCCTAACTACTTCCTTGAAACCATGTTGTGACAGCATTATTATAGCACATACATGGCCTTCGTGTCAAGCACTTTTATTTTCCATAAAGACGCATGCGATGTCGAATGCGTCGCCCTGGCGCGCGCATGGCGTATCGTTTTCCAGAACAGCCGAGAAACAACTTGACGGCGGCGAATTTGCGAGTACAATCTCACGTTTGAAAGCCGACTGTCCTTTGTAGGACGGTCAAATGGGAAATCTCGGCTGGATACATCCCAGGGCTTCGTGAAAGCGAAGACTCCGGGTGGTCCGGGGTCTCTTATCAGCGTGAGGCATTTGTCCATTTCACGCTGAACTGGGACATGTCATCTCGGACAGGAGGCTCTACGAAACCATGGGTGCGCGTTTTCTGCGGATCAAATTCCCTATCAGTAACTGCATGTTCCCAGCGGCTATTCTGTCTCTCTTCGCGGGGGTAATACTGAATATGCCTGTACACGCTGGTGAGGCCGTGACCTGCAAGCCGGGTCTGGAGAAGTTCCTGGCCAAGCTCAACGCAGGGCAACAAGTGACCATCGTCGCGCTGGGCGACTCCAACACGGAGCAGACCTTTCACACCCGGGGCGCGCTCAACTTCGTGGGTCTGCTGCAGTGCGCCCTGCTGGATAAGTACGGCGCCAACAAGGTAATCATGATCAACGCCGGCTGCTGCGGGGAAGGCGCTCCCGGCGGATTGGCCCGGCTGGACCGGGATGTGCTGCGCTTCGCCCCGGACCTGGTCATCATCTGCTACTGGGACGGCAACATGGACGCTCTGCGGCAGATCGTCGAGAAGGTCCGCGCCACCGGCAAGGCCGATGTCCTGCTGCGCACCAGCAACCCGGTGGTGGTCCCCAACATGCCCGGGGTCAAGCTCCCCATGGAAATCAACAAGGAATGGCCGAAGATGAGCACCGGGGAGGTGGCGAAGAAAGTGGTGGCGCTGGCCGGGGAACTGGGCGTGCCGGTGGTGGACCATTACTCGGCCTGGATGGCGGCCGACACGGAGCATCACGGCCCACCGGTGTCCAACCCCAACAAGCTATGGATGCTCATGTCGGACGCCCTTCATCCGGGGCCGTTGGGGCACCTGTTCTTCTACCGTCAATTGGCGCCCTATTTCGGCCTGCCGGAGAAGCTGCCTTGGGAGCTGTAGCCAGGGACATGCGTGTAGTTCCGGCAACACACGACTTATCTGCGGCGATAGGCAGCGCTCGTCATCTCGCGCCATAGCTCTGTGTCCATCTGTGGTTCCAGGCATTTGTTGTCTTTGTCTCTCATTTGCGCTGCCGGTTCCGACTCGGTATAATCGCGTTCCTGGGGATGGAGTCCCCCGCATAAACGCCGGCGTCCGGCTGATGTAATGCCTCAGTTACAGGAGGTGTGGCACAGCCGCCCCCGGCTGTGCGGAAAGGCTTGCCGGCGTTATCACAGGCGAGGGCGCCTGTGCCACACACGACATCTTGAAAATGAGCCTCCTGTAACTG
>Ga0315281_10006296_pt1 | contig 16911 bp, 20 predicted proteins | sample YL17G07_0_MG_FD_204540 | JGI IMG/M metagenome (GOLD analysis project Ga0315281, IMG submission 204540) | Sediment microbial communities from Yellowstone Lake, YNP, Wyoming, USA - YL17G07_0 | ecosystem: Environmental > Aquatic > Freshwater > Lake > Sediment | place: USA: Wyoming | collected...
CGACCCTCTCACGCCGAAGTCGGATGTTTCCGACTTCGGCCGCTCTATCAATGACCGAACTCGGATAAATCCGAGTTCGGTTGCAAGCGGGGAGAGGGAGAAGACGCGCCGTGCCATATGCAATAGCCTTGGCTTGCAGGGGAGGGTTAGGGAGGGGGCAAGCCACGTCCCCGGCCGGTAGTGTCTCAGTTTGAATTTTTGGGCCATAGTCGGATGGCCCCTTATTGGCTATTATGCGGCCATGGCGCGCCTGCGCCCTAACCCACTGTGGTTCTGAGGTTGCTATGGCTGAGATTGACGAACACCTGTCGTATTACCGCGACTTTCGAGCGCAAATCCTTGAGGATTTGGAGGGCTATACTTCCGGCGTTCAAAAAACTGGCGAAATTAGAGATGGCAAACAGATCGATACAACCGCCAAAACAATCGCCGAGTTGAAGCACCGTCTCGTCAAGACTGAACAGATCATCGCCGCATGGGAAGGGCGCAAAAATGCCTCGCGGTCCTAAAGGCGAGAAGCGTCCTGCCGACGTGATCGGCGCAGCCGTCCATGTCATGAGAGTTGCGACGGGGGAAGTCGAGGAATCTAAAGGGAAAGCCCCTAAACGGGCAAAGGGCGGCATTAAGGGCGGAAAAGCGCGAGCCGACGTGCTTGCGCCAGAACAAAGGTCCGCCATTGCCCGCGACGCAGCAATGGCCCGCTGGAAAAAATCGCGCTAAGCGGCTTCCGCCAAGCCTTCTTCGACAAGCCGCTCAAGCACGTCTTCTTCAAAGTTCAAGCTTAGTTGGATAGCTGCTTCTTCGGGGTGCTTCTCGTTGTAGTGATCCACGTCGATCTTAAGTTGATGCAGTTCCCCTCCAATACGTCGCCGCTTTTGCGCGAAAGCGATTTCCATATAATCGCGAGGGTCTTTATCAATATCGCCCCAAAAGCTCATCTGCTTACCGGCAAACATGTGTCTAACAGCGTGCTTTGCCCGGTAGCGCCGACCAGTGGCGTCGGTCCGATACTCTTCTCGAAGTGCTTGGGCCATTTCCTCTTTGAACTGGGCGCGAATGCTATCTTCTCGCCCTTCCCAAAGCCCCATCTTGATCGCCCAAGTGTAGACATCATCAAGCGTGGTGGGCGCTTCTAGGACCTCGCTGCGATAGCGATTAAAAAGACTCTGCATTTGCTCGTTGTAATTAGCCATGACGTGTCAATCTCCTAGATTTGAACCGGAGCAACGTGGCCCCAGCCATCCACCATTGCCGTCCGAGTGATTAGATGCCGCACCTTCACTTGAAGCCGCTTAAGCAAATCCCAGCGACCAGTTCTTTTCTGTATTTGGCCCACAACAATTCCAGGATGCACTCCTATCAACTTTGCGAATGCAATTACATCACGCTCTGAAAATAGTGGCGATTTTCTTATGATGAATGAATTGATCTTCTCCAGCGGAATACAAAATTCCGCAGCCGCTTCATTGGCCTGCTTTTCTTCTAGGGAAATCGTTTCATCTGGCAGCTCTAAATTTACATCAATAATCTCTTGATTGCGCCCATGTTCTCGCAAGATATGCTCGCATTCATGCCGCAGTACGAACCAAAAATTATCAATACGATCAAAACGTAGAGACATGCCGATGACCGGTGATTTATCATTCAGCCACAGGCATACTCCATCAATCTTTCCGCTTGGTAATCCTTCGACCAAAACCAATCTAACCCCACATTCTTCAAGAACTCGCGGCACGTGTCGAATTTCTTCGGCTTCAATCATAAACTCGTGAAGCACAGACAATCGATCATGAAGTGTAAGCCGAGAATATGGGCGGCATTGAATTGATTCTGCGATCTGCCGCACGCGATAAAGCCAAGCAAGCTGCGTCGGTGTAGCTTCATCGCCAGCATTGGTTTTCTTGGCAACATGCCTAATTTCTAGAACATTATCGTTCGTTCTGAAAAAACGTGCCACTTGCGCGTTCATCAATGCGGCATCGACATCTTGCAACCAGCCTCGCCGAATCATTTCTCTGACCGGGTAAATAGTTTGAAGGCGCGCACGCTGTTCAATGGCATGATCAGGTTCGCGAGCGTTGGCAACGTCATATGCCTTTTGCAAGTTCGCAAAAAAATCTTCATCGACATCAAAAGCCTTCGCGAGGGCTTTTGCCATATCGGGACTAATACCGTGCTTGCCCTTGATGAGCTTATTGAGCGCAGGCTCGTCCATATCGAGGACGTAAGCCAAATCTCGCTGCGTCCATCCGCGAGCATCAAGCTCTTCTTGGATGAACTCACCGGGAATCGGCATCTGGTGTTCGTCGCTGTACATTCGTTCCTCGGTTCAGTGTGGGTCGCCAATGAAGGTTACGGTAACGGTCGGGGGCGCTGTCGTGTTGTTGAGTTTGAACCTCATTCTGTATTGATCGTTGATGCGTATTTGGTGTTCGTCGGAGCCTTCGAGCTTTTTGTATTCCAGGCTTTTCCAGTTCCTAAGTGTGAGTTCGGTCGTCGCGCTTTCGATCACCAGCAGCTTGTTTCGGCACGATTTGATAACCGCGATCGGTAGGCCGAGCTTGTGAGCCTCGGCCGTTCGTATGAGTGCGAGGCTGGAATCAGCGAACTCGATCTTCATTCGACAATATGAATCTACCGGCCTAATATGTCAATAGGTAGATTGTCACAATTTAGCAATATGAACTTTATGCTTGACAAATAGCAACGGGCTGATATGGTTCGGATATGAACCGGTTACCCGTTCAAACCCGCACCCAAATCCTCTCCATGCTCTGCGAGGGGTCATCCATGCGGTCGATTTCGCGGGTCTGCGACGTGTCCATCAACACGGTTTCCAAGCTACTGATCGACGCCGGGAAGGCTTGCGCGACCTACCACGACGATATGGTTCGGGGCGTGAAGGCTCGCCGCGTTCAAGTCGATGAAATCTGGTCGTTCACCGGCGCGAAACAAAAGAACGTCGCTGGGATGAAAAAGCCGGTCGATGGCGCAGGCGACACATGGACTTGGACCGCCCTCGACGCCGACTCCAAGTTGATCGTTACGTGGCTGGTCGGCGGCCGGGACAGCGACTACGCCATCGCATTCATGGATGACCTTCGGGACCGGCTGGCAAACCGGGTTCAACTCACCAGCGACGGTCACAGGGCTTATCTGGAGGCGGTTGAAGGCGCGTTCGGCGGCGACGTGGACTATGCGCAGCTTGTGAAGCTCTACGGCAATGTTTCAGAGAGTGCCAAGGGCCGCTATAGCCCGGCAGAGTGCATTGGAGCGCGCAAGGAACGGATCGAGGGCAGCCCCGATCCCAAGCACATCAGCACTTCCTTTGCCGAGCGCCAAAATCTGACCATGCGAATGCAGATGCGCCGATTTACCCGTCTTACCAATGCATTCTCCAAGAAATTCGAGAACCACATGCACATGGTCGCGCTCTATACCGTCTGGTATAATTTCGTGAAGATGCACAAGAGCCTGAAAGGCCTCTCGCCCGCGATGGCCGCTCACCTTAGTGAGACCCTGTGGTCCATGACCGATCTGGCGGAAATGATCGATGCAAGTCTGTCAAAGCCAGGAAAACGCGGGCCTTATAAAAAGGAGACAGTGGTCGCTTAGCGGCGGGTTGTTGCTGATGCTTTGTCTAGGCTTCCTTGTTTCGGCCTGCTCTACACAACGAATGCCGAGCGTCCGTACTGTGCCTCATGTCCTGACCGCAGATGAAGCGCTTGCCGTTCAGTCACGGGTCACGGATTGCGAATGGAAGGCCGCTGACCTATACGACGATGGTCGTTATACGATCTCTGAGCTTGCGCAACGAGTTATGGGGGTGTGTGCCGTAGAACTTACGAAAGCAGCACTAGCGTTTGGGCTTTCACCCAACGATCCACAAATTGAGTCGGACCAATTTAAGCAAGCAGTCGAGAACGTAGAAGGTGCAAGAAAAGCTCGGTCGAAGAGGCGCTAAAAATTCAAACTGAGACACTACCCCCCGGCCGGTGATATGAGATGAGCGATCCGAAAACCCCCACTCGACCCGGCTTTGCCGGGTCGACCTCCCCCGCAAGCGGGGGAGGTAAAGACGTGTCGGGCCGCCTCGCCGAAAACATCGTCTACTTCGCGCGCGCGCTGCGCGCGGCCGGTATTCCCATCGGTCCCGGCTCGGTGCTCGATGCGCTCGAAGCGGTCAAGGCGGCCGGCGTCGGCGCCCGCGACGATTTTTACTGGACGCTGCATGCCGTGTTCGTCAAGCGCCACGAACACTCGCTGATTTTCGATCAGGCGTTCCGGATATTTTTTCGCAAGCGCGGCTATCTCGATCAACTCATGGCGATGATGACGCCGCAGGCGCCGGGCGCGCCGCCGGAAGCGCCCGCGCCCGCCGCGACGCGCGTGCAGGAGGCGCTGTTCGAAGGGCTTGCCGATAGGCTTCGCCAAGAGGAGCGCGAGGTCGTCGTCGATGCGCGGTTCACCGTTTCCGACCGCGAAGTGCTGCGGAAGAAGGATTTCGCCCAGATGACCGCCGCCGAGATCGCCACTGCCGAGGCGGCGATCAAGCGGCTCTGGTTGCCGCTCGACGAAATGAAGACGCGCCGCCTCGCGCCGCACCGCCGCGGCCATATCGTCGATATCCGGCGGACGCTGCGCGCGAGCCTCAAGGCCGGCGGCGCGATCATCGATCTCAAGTATCTCGGCCCGAAAACCAAAATGCCGCCGATTGTCGCGCTGCTCGATATTTCCGGTTCGATGAGCGACTATACGCGGCTCTTCCTGCATTTTCTCCACACGCTGACGGGCGCGCGCAAGCGCGTGCATTCCTTTCTGTTCGGCACGCGGCTTACCAACATCACGCGTAACCTGAAGGAAAAGGACCCCGACGAAGCGCTTGCCGCCTGCTCGGCGAACGTGGCCGACTGGTCGGGGGGCACCCGCATCGCGACCTCGCTCCACGCCTTCAACAAACTGTGGGCGCGGCGCGTGCTCACGCAAGGCGCGATCGTGCTGCTCATCACCGACGGTCTGGAGCGTGACCCCGACGACAGGCTCGAATTCGAGGTCGACCGGCTGCACCGCTCATGCCGGCGGCTGGTCTGGCTCAATCCGCTGTTGCGCTTCGAGGGTTTTGAGGCCAAGGCCAAGGGCATCCGGGCCTTGCTGCCCCATGTCGATGAATTCCGCCCGATCCATAACCTTGAATCCATGGCGGATCTGTGCCGCGCCCTGTCGGGCGCCGCCGGCCGGGCGGGCGATCCCAGGGCATGGTTGCGGAAAGTGGCGTAAGATCACATCTTTAGAGGTTCATGACGGAGGTTCATATGTTCGCACGGGACGAGGATATCCTGAAAGCCGCCGAACACTGGCGCAAGGAAGGGCGCGGGGTTGCGCTCGCGACCGTGGTCGAGACCTGGGGCTCGGCGCCGCGGCCGGTTGGTTCGAATCTTGTGATCGACGACAAGGGCAATTTCCTGGGCTCGGTTTCGGGCGGCTGTGTCGAAGGTGCGGTGGTCACCGAAGCGCTCGATGTGATCGACAGCGGTAAACCCAGGACGCTCGAATTCGGCGTCGCCGATGAGGCTGCCTGGAAGGTCGGGCTATCTTGCGGAGGAAAAATCCGGGTCTATGTCGAGAAGGTGGAGTAATGTCTCCCTGATGTTTGCTGATCGCCCGCGCGGAATGAAGACGGAAAACCATTTATGCGTCTCGACACCCTCAAAACCCTTAACGCCGAGCGCGCCGCGCGCCGCGCGGTGATCGTGATCACCAATGAGGCGACCGGCGAACAACGTCTGGTCAAGGCCGCGGATATCGCACGCGATCCATTGAAAGATCTTCTCGAGTCGTGCCTGCGCACGGGCAAGAGCGGCATGGCCGAGACGCCGCAGGGCAATGTCTTTCTCACCGTGCATGTTCCCTCGCCGCGTCTTGTCATCACGGGCGCCGTGCACATCAGCCAGGCGCTGGCGCCGATTGCGCGGCTTCTCGGCTATGATGTGACCATCGTCGATCCGCGTACAGCGTTCGCTTCAGTCGAGCGTTTCCCCGATGTGAAGGTGATCGCCGAATGGCCCGACAAAGCGCTGCCACCGCTCAATATCGACCGTTACACCGCCTTCGTTGCCTTGACGCACGATCCCAAGATCGATGATCCGGCGCTGACTCACGCCCTTGCGCGTGACTGCTTCTACATCGGCGCGCTTGGCTCGAAAAAAACCCATGCACGCCGCGTCGAACGGCTCGAGGCGGCGGGTATCAGTGACGCCGATATTGCGCGCATCCATGCTCCCATCGGCCTCGATATCGGTGCTGTATCGCCGTCCGAGATCGCGGTCTCCATCATGGGCCAGATTACAGCCCGGCTGCGGCTGTCGGCGGACGGCAAACGATGAAGTTCGGCGCGGTCAATCCGGCCGAGGCTGAAGGCGCGATCGCTGTCCATTCGATCCGCCAGGGCGGACTGGTGCTCAAGAAGGGCACGCTGATCGGCAAGGCCGAAATCGAGGCGCTGAAAGCCGCGAATATTCCCGAGATTGTCGTTGCCCGGATCGAAGCCGGCGATGTGCCGGAAGACGTTGCCGCGGCGGAAATTGCCGCCGCCGTTGCCGGGGAGGGTGTGCGGGTCGAGCGCGCCTTTACGGGCCGCGCCAATCTGTTCGCGGAAAAGGCCGGCGTGCTGGTTGTCGATCATGCCGCGATCGACAAGCTCAATGAAGTCGATCCCGACATCACTTTTGCAACCCTCGATGCCTTCGCGCCGGTTGTCACTGGAAAGATGATCGCGACCGTAAAAATCATACCCTTCGCGGTTGCGGGCGCCGCACGCGACAAGGCTGTTGCGGTGGCGCGGGCGGCAAAACCGCTTGTGCGTGTTGCGCCCTACAAGCTGAGCAAGATCGGCGTGATTTCGACGCTGCTGCCCGGGCTTGCCGACAAGGTGATTGAAAAGACCTTGAAGGTCACAGCGGAACGTTTGTCACCTGCGGGCGCGATGATTGTCGCCGAAAAGCGCGTTCCGCACGAAACGCGTGCGATGTCGATCGCGCTCGATGAGGTGCTCAAGGCCGGCGCCGAACTTGTTGTTGTTTTTGGCGCTTCGGCCATCGCTGACCGGCGCGACGTGATCCCCGCGGCGATCGAGGCGATCGGCGGCCATATCGAGCATTTCGGCATGCCGGTTGATCCCGGCAATCTGATGCTGCTGGCGGAAGCGCGCGGACGGCCGGTGCTGGGCGCCCCGGGCTGTGCGCGTTCGCCGAAGGAGAATGGGTTCGACTGGATACTTGCCCGGCTGCTGTGCGGTCTCAAGGTTGCGCGCGCGGATATCACAAATCTGGGCGTGGGGGGCCTGCTCATGGAGATCGTGACGCGGCCACAGCCGCGCGCGAGCGCGCCAGAGCGCGGCCGGCGAGTAGCGGCGATTGTGCTGGCGGCTGGACGATCGACCCGCATGGGTGGCCCGAACAAACTTTTGGCGGAAGTTGGCGGCCGGCCGTTGATACGCATCGCCGTCGAAGGAGCGCTCGCCTCGAAGGCGCGGCCGGTCATTGTGGTCACCGGACATCAACGCGACCGCATCGAAGAGACGCTCAAGGGTTTACCGGTCACATTTGCGCACAATCCCGATTTTGCGCAGGGACTTTCGACCTCGCTGAGAGCTGGCATCGCGGCTGTGCCCGCCGATGTTGATGGCGTGGTGGTCTGTCTCGGCGACATGCCGCAGATCGAAGCGAGCTTGATCGACCGTCTGATCGCGGCGTTTGATCCCGAGCGTGGGGCGCTTGTCGTCGTGCCGACGGTCGATAGCAAACGCGGCAATCCAGTTGTGTGGTCGCGCCGTTTCTTCACGGACCTCGTTACGCTCGAAGGCGATGTCGGCGCGCGTCATCTCATCGGCGGCTATCCCGAAGCGGTGGCTGAGGTGCCGGTGACCGGCCAGGCCACGCTGATCGATATCGATACCCCGGATGCGCTTGCGGCTGTGAAGGCCGAGATCGAGCGCGCTTGATGCCGTTCGAATGCGGTCTTTTCCTGAAAGGGGAGACAGTGACGCATCAATAAACGCTATATATTTCAATATCTTGCATAATTCGTTGCAATTCTGCTATGGATGCTATAAAAATGACTGACTAGTCAGTCATTGATGAATTATGGCAAAATCTATCCAGACTGTTGCTTCGACTTGGCCTGATGTCCACAGGCCTTCGCAGAGTCACACGCGCGCGCAAAAGAGCGCGGCGCGGCGTGAAGCGATCCTTGCCGCCGCGCTCGATGAATTTTCCGCGCAAGGTTTCGCCGCCACCCGAATCGATGACGTGGCGAAACGCGCGGGCGTGGCGAAGGGAACGATCTATCTCTATTTCCATGACAAGGAAGAACTGTTTCAGGAACTGGTACGCACGATGCTGGTGCCGCACGTGTCCGCGCTGGCTGCCGCGCAGCCCGGCGAGCGGCCGGTGAGGGATCTTCTTGAGTCTTTCTTCGAACTTTTTGTGCGCGAAATTTATGGAACCAAGCGCCGCAATTTGCTTCGTCTTGTCATGACCGAAGGCCCGCGCTTCCCGAAGCTTGCCGAATTTTACTACCACGAAGTCGTTGAGCGCGCGCTTGCCGCCATGCGCGTGTTGATCGAGCGGGCGCTTGCGCGCGGAGAGCTCAAGAATGAGGCGCTGTTGCAGTTCCCACAGCTCCTGGTGGCGCCATGTATCGTAGCCATCGTGTGGAGCGGATTGTTCGATCGTTATGCTCCGTTAGACATCAGCGCGATGATGCACGCCCATCTCGATCTTCTGTTTGGTGCGAGGAAGCCAGCATGATGTTTTCATTTTTTATCACGCGCACTTTTCTTTTTTTGCCGCTGTTGTTTGCACTTGCTGGCTGTGGAAATGACGGCGGCGCATATCAGGGATGGGTCGAGGCTAACCTTATCTTTGTTGGCCCTGACGAGGCGGGGCGGGTCGATACGCTTTACGTGCGCGAGGGCGACCCGATTACGAAAAGTTCTCCACTTTTCACTATCGACGCCGAATTGCAGCAGGCCGATCTTGCCGCGGCGCAGGCCAGTTTGACCAACGCGCAACAGGTGCATGATCGCGCGCAGCAGTTGCTCAAAACTTCGTCCGGGACGCAAAAAAATCTCGATGACGCGGAAGCCGTGCTGCGCACGGCGCAGGCGCGCATCAATTCAGCGCAGACGCGGCTGTCGCGCCGCAAGATTTTGAGTCCCGTGACGGGAGCCGTGCAGCAAGTCTATTTCCGGCCGGGCGAGATGGTGCCCGCGGGCCGGCCGATTATCGCCCTGCTGCCGCCGGGCAACATGAAGGTGCGTTTCTTCGTGCCCGAGGCAGTGCTGCCGCGCATTGCCCATGGCGATCTTGTCAAAGTCAGTTGCGATGGTTGCGCAGCCGACCTCACCGCGCGCGTGAGCTTCATCGCGCGCTCAGCCGAATTCACACCGCCTGTCATTTACAGCAGCGAGGAGCGCAGCAAACTTGTGTTTCTGATCGAGGCTTTGCCCGATCGGCCCGAAGCCCTGCGCGTCGGTCAGCCGGTCAGCGTAACCTTGGCGCCGAAGGAGCCGAAGCAGTGACCGCTACTCCCGACATCGTCATCGACGTTGTGGGGCTGACCAAGTCGTTCAATGGCCGGAAAGTGGTCCGCGATCTCTCGATGCGGGTCAAACGCGGGACGATCTACGGGTTCCTTGGTCCCAATGGCTCGGGCAAAACAACGACCATTCGCATGTTGTGCGGATTGCTTACGCCCGACGCCGGCCATGGCACCTGCCTCGGCTACGACATTCTGACTCAGTCCGATGAGATCAAGCGTCATGTCGGTTACATGACGCAACGTTTCAGCCTCTACGAGGATCTCTCGGTCCGCGAAAATCTCGAATTTGTCGGCCGCATCTATGGCCTTCCCGATCCGCGCGGCGCGGCGATGGCGATGATCAGGCGGCTCGGGCTCGATGGCCGTGAGGAGCAGATCGCCGGCACGTTGTCGGGCGGCTGGAAACAGCGGCTTTCGCTTGGCGCCTGCACGCTGCCGGCTCCTCGGCTTCTCTTGCTCGATGAGCCAACCGCCGGCGTCGATCCCAAGGCGCGGCGCGATTTTTGGGGCGAGCTTCATGCGCTTGCCGCCGACGGCCTCACCGTGCTCGTGTCGACTCATTACATGGACGAAGCCGAACGTTGTCACGAGATTGCCTACATCGCTTTCGGCGACCTCCTGGCGCACGGCACCGTCGATGAAGTGGTCGCGGATTCCGGACTTGTCACCTATACGGTGAGCGGCGAAGGACTGGCGAAACTCGCAGCCGAAATCGAGCACAAGCCGGGCGTCGCCATGGTGGCGCCATTCGGCACCAGCCTTCATGTCTCTGGCCGCGACGCTGACGCTCTCGAAAAAGCGATTGCGCCTTATGGCGGCGATCCCAAATTGACATGGACGCTGTCGCATCCCTCGCTTGAGGATGCATTCATCAACCTGATGAGCCGTTCGCGAGACAATTTTCAATGAGTGCGCTCACCAAATTGTGGCCAAGCGGCTTCTGGCGGCGCATCGGCGCCATGATTGGCAAGGAGTTTTTACAGCTCCGGCGCGACCGCGTCACCTTCGCGACGATGATCTCGATTCCGCTGATCCAGATTGTGTTGTTCGGCTATGCCATCAACACGATGCCGCGCGGATTGCCGACCGCCGTGCTGTTGCAGGAATCGAGCGATGTTGGCCGTTCGATTCTTGCAGCGTTGCAAAACACCAAATTCTTCAAGATCACGCGGCAATTGCGCGACGAGGCGGAGTTCGACCGGGTTCTGCAATCGGGCGAAGTCTTGTTTGCGATTGAAATTCCCGTTGGTTTTGAGCGCGCGCTGCGCCGTGGCGACCGGCCTGCGATCCTTGTCGCGGCGGATGCGACCGACCCGGTCGCGACCGGCTCCGCGCTCGCGGCGCTTTCGCCGCTGGTGCAAACGGCGCTGCAAAATGACCGCGCGCTGCCGGAGACAGGAGCGGCGCTGTTCGAAATTCGTCAGCACAATCGCTACAATCCGGCGAGCGTAACACAGCTCAACATCGTTCCCGGTCTGCTCGGCACGATCCTGACGCTGACCATGCTGATCTTCACCGCGCTTGCGGTGACACGCGAGACTGAGCGCGGGACGATGGAAAGTCTGCTCGCCATGCCGATCACGCCGCTTGAGATCATGCTCGGCAAGATCGCGCCTTACGTGCTGGTCGGCTTTATGCAGGCGGCGTTGATCCTCGTGGCTGGCGTCGGGCTGTTCGGCGTGCCGGTTGTCGGCAATCTCACGCTGCTTGCGGCTCTCACCACGCTCTTCATCGCGACCAACCTGTCGTTCGGCTATACGTTCTCGACGCTCTCGCGCAATCAGCTTCAGGCGGTGCAGATGTCGATGATGTTTTTTCTGCCGAACATGCTGCTGTCGGGATTTTTATTTCCCTTCGCCGGCATGCCAAAATGGGCGCAGTGGATCGGCGAGTGCTTGCCGCTCACCCATTATCTGCGCATCGTGCGGGCCATCATGCTCAAGGGCGCGACGCTCGGCGAGCTTCAATACAACGCGCTTGCGCTCACTGCGCTGATGCTGTTCGCCATGACGATTGCGGTCACGCGCTTCCGGCGCACGCTCGATTGACCGGCTTAACGCCGCGCCAGCAGGCCGATGCGTCCGTAGGCGCCGGAGCGGTGATCGGAGTCGCTGGCAAAGCCAGCGCCGGCGGACCATTCGAATTGCCCGGTCTTGAATGCGGTCGCGTGCAGGCCGAGGCGATATTGGTGATAGGTCGTATTGCCGAGCGCCTGTGCTTCCGGGCCGAGATAGATGAGATCGAACACACGCCAGCCATAAGCGCCGCGCGTCCAGTAGCTTGACCCCACGGTTGAGAGCGAAACGGAGGCAGCCGCCATCGTGGTTTTGCTCGGCTCCCACCAGAGATCGAATCCGCCGCGCAAGCCGGCATGCGTGCCACGCAGCTGGTTGCCGGCATCATCCGGGCGTGAACGATGATTTTGTACATCCAGGCCCAAAAAAGCCGTGACTTCAAAGGCGTCGCGTTTAAACCGCCATCCGGGCATGACCGCGCCGAGGAATTGCATGCCGGTCACTTCTGTCGCGCCTGTATGATATTTGTAGGTTCCGGCGCCGAGCAGGGTCTTGAGCGTGAACCCTTCGTGGTCGAGCCCCGCCGGCGACCACAACAGGCCGCCGTGTCCGAAGCCGCCATTGCTCCACAAATCGACACCGCTGAAAAACAGAAAGCGCTGCGCCGTTTCACCATCCTTTGCGGTCTGGGCGAAGCTTGTCTCGACGCTACAATAAGCTGTTCCCGCAGCAATAACGGCCGCGGCGACGCATGCCACAACGCCACGCATGAAGGAGTGCCCCCCGGCCTCCTGAAACTCAAACGGCGCTGGATACGCCGCCCGTTAATGCAACCAGACATTGTCTACGCACACAAGTGGGAGACGTCTTTATGTAAAACGCATAGGCGAAGAAGCGATTGTCGAGTATAGTGCCGAAAACATTGCGGAATCCGACTTGGCGAAGGCCATTCATGTCCACGACAGGCGCTGAGATATCCACAGGCGGTAATGAAACCCGGCGGCGCATTTCGATCGGTTTTCTCAACTTCGCGCATGCGGTCGACCACTACGTCATCCTGATTTTTCCGACCGTCGTATTGGGACTGGAAGCGGTGTATGGCCGCTCCTATGCGGAGCTGATCGCGCTCGGCGCCGCCTCTTTTGTCGCCTTCGGCGTCTTCTCGCTCCCAGCAGGCTGGCTTGCTGACCGCTGGAGCCGGCGCAATATGATGGCGCTGTTCTATTTCGGTTGCGGGCTATCGCTCGCCGGCGCCGCTTTCGCTCCTAATGTGATGATGCTGGCTGTCGCACTTTTTGTGCTCGGCGTTTTCGCCGCGATCTATCATCCCGTCGGGATGCCGATGTTGATCTCGGCTGCGACTAACCGCGGCCGCTCGCTTGCGTTCAATGGCGTATGCGGCAATCTCGGCGCGGCGCTGGCCGCCGGCGTCACCGCGGCGATCGCCTCGTTCCTGGGATGGCGCGCGGCTTTCCTGGCGCCGGCTTTTGTCTGCGTGGCGGTGGGCCTTGTCTTCCTGCGCATGGTCCCCGATGACCATCATAACACCAGGACTCGCGACACGGCCGCTGATGTTTCTCTCGGACTATGGGTTACGGTTACGATTTTCGGACTGTTCGTGATTGTGGCGCTGACCGCCGGGCTCGTCTTCAACGTTGTGTCCGTGGCATTGCCGAAAGTGATTGACGAGCGGATTGGCGTCCATATGCCGCTGATGCTGATCGGCGGGCTCGCCACCGCGGTGTTCATGTGCGGCGCGCTTGCCCAACTTGCGGTTGGCCGGCTGGTCGATAAATTTCCACCGCATATCCTTTTTGCCGTGATCGCGGTTTTGCAGTTCATCGGCGTATTGTGGGCTGCTCATGCGACCGGGACATCGGTGCTTGCGGCGCTCGCGCTGGCGATGGCGGCGGTCTACGGTCAGGTGACGGTCAACGACATCGTGATTGCGCGCTACACCGCGGATGCTTGGCGCGGACGCGTCTATGCGGTGCGTTATTTTCTCACTTTCGTATCGTCAGGCATCGCGGTTTCGGCGATTGCGTTATTCTATACCCGCGGCGGTTTTGAGCTTGTTCTTGGCGCGACTGCGATCGTGGCGGCTGGCTTCGTGCTTGCGACCGCCGCCATCGCCGTACTGGTCAATGGCGTTGAGAAAGGCCGCGCGCGCGTGGCGCAGCCGGCGGAATAGATTTCAATATCGATTGCATACTTGGAAATGAAAAAGGCCCGGGTTTTTGCCCGGGCCTCGTTGTTTGTGATGTTTGGCTGACGTGCTGGATCAGAAGTCCATTCCGCCGCCCATGCCGCCCGGCATTCCACCGCCTGGCATGCCGCCGCCGCTCTTCTTCTGCGGAATTTCGGCAACCATGGCCTCGGTGGTGATCAGCAGGCCCGCGATCGAGGCTGCGTTCTGCAGCGCCGCGCGCACGACCTTGGTCGGGTCGATGATGCCCTTGGCGATCATGTTGACATACTCGCCGTTCTGCGCGTCGAAGCCGTAGGCATACTGATCCTTTTCCAGGATCTTGCCGACCACGACCGAGCCATCCTCGCCGGCATTGAGCGCGATCTGGCGCGCCGGCGCGGAGAGCGCCTTACGGACGATCTCGACGCCGGTCTTCTGGTCGTCGTTGTGGGTACGCAGCTTCTTGAGCACCTCGGAGGCGCGCAACAGCGCAACGCCGCCGCCCGGCAGGATGCCTTCTTCGACCGCTGCGCGGGTCGCATGCATCGCGTCGTCGACGCGATCCTTGCGCTCCTTGACTTCGACTTCGGTCGCGCCGCCGACGCGGATTACCGCGACGCCGCCCGCGAGCTTGGCGAGACGCTCCTGGAGCTTCTCCTTGTCGTAGTCCGAGGTAGTCTCCTCGATCTGCGCCTTGATCTGGGAGATGCGGTCCTCGATGTCCTTCTTCTTGCCCGCGCCGTTGACGATCGTGGTGTTCTCCTTCTCGATCATCACCTTCTTGGCGCGGCCGAGCATGGCGAGCGTCACGTTCTCAAGCTTGATGCCGAGGTCTTCGCTGATGGCCTGACCGCCGGTCAGGATGGCGATGTCCTGCAACATGGCCTTGCGGCGATCGCCGAAGCCGGGGGCTTTCACGGCCGCGACTTTTAGGCCGCCGCGCAGCTTGTTGACCACGAGTGTGGCGAGCGCTTCGCCCTCGACGTCCTCGGCGAGGATGATGAGTGGCTTGGAGGTCTGCACCACGGCTTCGAGCAGCGGCAGCAATTCCTGCAAGCCCGACAGCTTCTTTTCATAGATCAGGATGTAGGCATCTTCCATGTCGACACGCATTTTGTCGGCATTGGTGACGAAGTACGGCGAGATATAGCCACGATCGAACTGCATGCCTTCGACGACTTCAAGCTCGGTCTCAAGCGACTTGGCTTCCTCGACTGTGATCACGCCCTCGTTGCCGACCTTCTTCATCGCCTCGGCGAGAAAGCGGCCAATCTCATGGTCGCCGTTCGCCGAGATGGTGCCGACCTGGGCGATCTCTTCGTTCGACGTGACCTTCTTGGAGTTTTTCTGCAAGTCCGCGACGACCGCCTCCACGGCGAGATCGACGCCGCGCTTGAGATCCATCGGGTTCATGCCGGCGGCAACCGCCTTCGCGCCTTCCTTCACGATCGCTTGGGCGAGCACGGTGGCCGTGGTGGTGCCGTCGCCGGCGAAGTCCGAGGACTTCGATGCGACTTCGCGCACCATCTGCGCGCCCATGTTCTCGAACTTGTCCTCGAGTTCGATCTCCTTGGCGACCGTCACACCGTCCTTGGTGATGCGCGGCGCACCGAAGCTCTTGTCGAGCACGACATTGCGGCCCTTCGGGCCGAGAGTGACCCTCACCGCATTGGCGAGGATGTCGACGCCGCGCAGCATCTTGTCGCGCGCGTCGACGGAAAATCTGACTTCCTTGGCAGCCATTTTAGGTTACTCCGTTGAGGATTTGATTTGTCGTCGAGATAGCTTGGGCGTCACGCGGCTTTCTTCTTCGCCACGCTGTATTCGAGCACGCCCATGATGTCGCTCTCCTTCATGATCAGCAGCTCGACGCCGTCGAGCTTGACCTCGGTGCCCGACCATTTGCCGAACAGCACGCGGTCGCCGACCCTGAGGTCGATCGGGATAAGCTTGCCTGCTTCGTCGCGGCCACCCGGGCCGACGGCGGTGATTTCGCCCTGTGAGGGCTTTTCCTTGGCGGTGTCGGGAATAATGATCCCACCCGTCGTTTTCTCTTCAGCTTCAATGCGTTTCACAACGACGCGATCGTGAAGCGGGCGAAATTTCATGATGTCCTCCTAAGTTACTGGAACAGTTTTCAGATTTTTTGAACGCGTTTCCCCCAGAAACCCCTCGAGAACCGCGTATGCGCGAGATAAGCCGCGCGATTTGCTCCGCAAGAGGGTGAGCGGAGTTTTTTAGCACTCAGCGATATGGAGTGCCAATGATCCTGGAAATCTATTTGAATCAAATGGTTAATGTCCAAGTCTGGTGCCGGATCGGTGCTGCCTGGACATCGCGTTGCAAGCGCTGTCAGCAGTCCCCGCCGCCTGCTGCTAATGGATTGATAATAAACAGTTTATTCACTTTTCAGGATTGCAATGGCGTCTGGACTCACAAACATTTGCTGTCCGCCAGAATGGAGGACTTCAATGGCTTGCAATGACTTCCGCCGCCAGCTCGCAGGCTACGGGCTTACGACCGCGCACATTCTCTATCGCCGGCCCGACCACCCTTGGCTGTTGCAGACTTTTGTCTGGCAGGACTATGACCTCCACCCGACCTTTCCCGAGCTCAACCGCTTTCTCGCCTTCTGGCGGGAGAAGCTCGAAGGCCCCTTGCACTCCGTGCAGGTCGCTCACTCGCGCCTGATCGCGCCGGCGGAAGTCCGGGCGATCGACGGCGTCTTCCGCTTGCATTGATCCTTGTCTCTTCCGTTACGGCGTTGACCGCTGGCGTCCAGCGCGCGCAAGCTGTGCCGTAGAGCGCGCCCGTTGGGGCGTTGCGCAGCGGGAGGATTACGCATGGCAAGAGCTAGACCCAAGTCGAACGCACGCCGGTCGGCCGCGCGAAAACCGGCCGTCAAATTGCAGACAAAACGGCGCAGCGCTGCGCGCCCGAAAAAGGTGGCCAAGGCGCGCCCGAAGCACAAGTTCGTTGTCAGCCATCATCGCGAGGAGGATTTCGATGCCGGTTTGCGGCGCTATGCGCAGTATCGCGATCTCGGCATGGCCAAGGCGACCGGCGGCATGGTGCAGGCGCATGTCGTCCGTTTCGTTCCGCCATGTC
>Ga0315281_10006297_pt1 | contig 16906 bp, 21 predicted proteins | sample YL17G07_0_MG_FD_204540 | JGI IMG/M metagenome (GOLD analysis project Ga0315281, IMG submission 204540) | Sediment microbial communities from Yellowstone Lake, YNP, Wyoming, USA - YL17G07_0 | ecosystem: Environmental > Aquatic > Freshwater > Lake > Sediment | place: USA: Wyoming | collected...
ATCGAGGAAGGCAAGTGGGACCAGCTGTTCAAGTAGCATTTTTGCAACGCTTTTAAATCTATGCGGGCAAATAAGTTTACAATCCGTAACCCGTTAGACTGCTTCGGCAGGAGGGAGACGAAATGGCGAACGAGAGGACTTTGGAAGCAGTGAAGGCCGTTCGCGCTGGCTCGAAGAAGCGCGCCTTTCCTCAGACTTTCGATCTTGCCATAAACCTCAAGCTCTTCGACCCGAAGAAGCACGAGAACAAGCTGAACGAGATTTTCGCGCTACCGCACGGCCGAGGCAAGGACGCGGAGATTGTTATCTTTTCTGACACAATCAAGAGCGCAGACGCTAAGGTTTACAGCGGAGCGGACATAGAAAAGCTCGCGGCAGACAAGCGCGAGTTGAAGAACACGACAGGCAGCACCGACTTTTTCCTCGCAGAGCCGAAGCTGATGATAACAGTCGGTAAGAGCCTGGGTCGCATCCTCGCACCGCACGGGAAGATGCCGACCGTGCTCGCGGGCGACTACAAGCAGATAGTCGAAGGCTACAAGAAGAGCGTGCGGTTGAAGGTCAAGGATGCGCCCGTTGTGCAATGCCTTGTCGGAACCGAAACCATGGCAGACGAGCAGATTGCGGACAACGTCGACGCTGTGCTGTCGTTTTTGGAGAAGAAACTGCAGAAGGGGAAGAACAACATCGGCACGGTCAGGCTGAAGCTGACCATGGGCAAGCCAGCGAAGCTTGCGTACTAGGTGCATCGAAATGGTAAAGGAAGCGAAACTTGCGGCGGTCGAACAGGTCAAGAAGACACTTGCTGAAACACCGGTAATCGGACTTATCGACATGCACAAGGCACCGAGCAAGCAGATGCAGAAGATACGCAACGGTTTGCGCGGCCGCGCCACGATCAAGATGGTGAAGAAGAGCATACTCACGCATGCGATTGAATCGATGTCCGACGAAAAAATAAAACAGATAGAAACTTATCTGCCGAAACAGCCGGCGATTGTGCTGACGAGCATGGAGCCGTTCAGGTTCTACATCGCAGCGAAGAGCATGAAGTTCAAGACATTCGCAAAAGCGGGCGACATCGCGAACGAGGAAATCTGGGTGAACGCCGGCCCGACACCGCTCATGGCTGGTCCCGCAATCAGCGATTTCCAGGCAGTCGGACTTCCGGCGAACATCGAGGCTGGCAAGATTGCGGTACGCAAGGACACGCTGTTCGTGAAGAAGGGCGAGTCCATAGACGCGAAGAAGGCGAACATACTCCGCAAGCTGAACGTGGAACCGAGCGACGTGAGCCTGAACGTCGTTGCCGTTTACGATAATGGCCGAATGTACACGAAGGACGTTCTGGACATGGCGCTCGCGTACCCGGAGATGCTGAAGACGGCTATAGCGAACGCGCGCAACCTCGCAGTGGAAATCGCGTTCCCGACAAAGGAGAGCATACAATATCTGTTGTCCAAGGCTGCGATTGCAGCGAACGCCTTGAACGATTTGGTCAAGGCCAAGTCCGAGACCGCTCCGGCCGAACAGCCGGCGGCGGCTCCGGCAACTGAAACGAAAACTGAGACAACTCAAAGTGAAAGTGGAGGTGCAGGCTGATGGAGTACGTGTATTCAGCTCTGTTGCTTCATTCGGCAAAGCAGCCCATAAGCGAGGACGGCGTCAAGAAGGTCCTTGCTGGCGCGGGCATACATGCAGACGAAGGCAAGGTGAAGGCGCTCGTCGCTAGCCTCGAGGGCGTCAACATAGACGATGCCATCAAGAACGCCGCGGTCGCTATGGCTGCGCCTGCGGCTGGTGCTGCGCAGGAGAAGAAGGAAGCGCCGAAGGAGGACGAGAGCAAGAAGCAGGAAGAAGCGGCGGCAGGCCTGTCGGCCTTATTTGGATGATCTCTTTTTTGTTTTTAGAGATTCCAATAAAGCCGGCAAGCTGTTGATTTTGCTTACTGATATATAGTTGAAAGGGGTGTATGAGGAGAATTATATATGGAGAATCTGATCCAGCTGGCGCAGAAGATAAAGGGCGAGAAGCTCAGGAAAATGGTAGTGGAATTTCTTAGAAACCCGACACTATCAAACGAGACTTTCAAAAAATACCCGAGGGAAAAAATCGAAAAGGCGGGCGCGATATTCGGCGCGAGCGCCGGTGGCGTGGCTGTGGAGCGCGACGTGTTGAACCACACCATAACGCTGGTTGAGCTGTGCGACCGCGCTGTGGACGTGCTCGAGAAGGCGTACGGCCTGCCTTTGAATCGCGACAACCTTATCGCCGCTGCAATCCTCCACGACATCGCCAAGATGTTCGAATGGAAACGCGGCAAACATGGATTGGAGCACACGGGTGTGCTGCTGGACCACACTATGCTCGGCGTCGCTGAGCTTTACAGCCGCGGTTTCCCGGAAGAAGTCGTACATATAATAGCCGCGCATTTCGGCGAACACGGACCCACACCTCCGAGGAACTTTGAGGCGCTGATACTGCACCATCTGGACACCATGCTTTCTGTTGTAGAGTTCCGAATGCTCGCTCCAGCGGCGCAGGCCGACCAAGCCGTACAGCTACTGTTCCTTGACGACGACGCATTCAAACAACTGGGTGACATGACTGAGAAAGGAAAAGGTTCCGGCAAAAAGCCCGGCCAGTAAATCCGTCGCTGCGTTGGCCAAGCTTTTCGAACTCGGCGCGGCGTTCGTAAAAAAAGTGCAGCCTTCGGACAGCGTGCTACTCGTGCACCACATTGACGCGGATGGTTATTGTTCGGCTGCGGTGTTGTTGCATCTTCTCAAAGCACGGGGCGCGAAAAACGTAAAGTCCGTAGTGTCGGACGTCGAGTCGTTGAAGGAAATAATAGGTGGTGTAAAGCCGAGGGAGTTCGACAAGATAATCGTCCTAGACATAGACGCGCCACTGCTAAAGCCCGCGTTCGAACGGACGAAAACGGACACGCTTATTGTGGACCACCACATGGTGCGCTCGAACCTCAACGTTGGGAAAATAACGTACGTAAACCCGAGGCTCGCGGATAGCGAACTGTACCAGCCTGTGAGCTACGTTATATACAAAATCGCCTCGTTTCTCACCGATTCGGAGCGCGTGGAGTGGTTGGCAGCGCTCGGCAGCGTGGCGGATTTCGCGTTCGAGGATTGCAGGGATGTTCTTGACAGATGGATTGATGCGGATAAGGTTGATGACATTGTGAAAAGCGAATTCTGGAAAGCTGCGAAGGTATTGTACGGCGCGATAATATACGCGAACGCCGAAGGCAGCGAAATCACGCACGAACAGCTGCTCGATACGCTGATGTCTGTAAGCAGTGTGAAAGAACTTATGTCTAATTCTGTCGTCAAGTCTGCGGACGAAAAGTTCGAAAAAGAGTACGAACGCGCGAAACGGGACTTCGTGAAGAATGCAGAAACAGAAGGCGAAGTTATAACAGGCATTTTGGACTCGCGTATGAAAAGGTTGTGTTCTGCATTGTCTACGAATTTGAGCATAGAGCACAAAGGCAAGCTGATAATCATACTTGAGAAACGCGGTGAGAGGTTCAAGATATCGGCACGTTGGCAGAACGGGCGCGTGCATCTGGGCAAGCTTATGGAGAAGTGTTGCCATGGCGGGGGCCACAGGAACGCTGCGGGCGGCTCGATTGGAGTGAGCGAGATAGAAAGCTTCAAGGCGTGCCTTTTTCGCGAGCTTGGTGTAAAGTAACGTCTGTTTCTGCGGAAGTCAGCGGAAGTGAACCCCCTAAAGTCGGGTATATCCGGAAAACGAACTTCTTTCTAGGTGCAAGATGATGCAGTGCGTAAGATGCAACTCACACAGGATAATGAAATTCGTGGACGGCCACGGCCAGCACAGGGTATTCTGCCGCAGCTGCGGGAGCAGCTTTTTGGATGCTGGGTTTGGCGTTTTTGTTCCTTCCGGCCAGAAAAGCCTTCTCGGGTTCGAGGCCGGGATTTACCAGAGGCCCGGCTTCAGCCCGATGAGGTAGGGCAAGGTGATGCTGTGCTGGAGATAAAAGACATCGCGTTCGACGACTTGGGGCGCGTTACGGCGATGCGCGGAAGGTTCCTGCTTAGCGCGTCGTAGAATTTTTTTATTTCTTTTTAATTTTCCTTTCATTTCTTGCGCAGCACGACGAACATGTGCATCTTCTCGTAGGGATCGAGCTCTGCCTTGCCCAGAACTTCGAAGTGTTTTTCCAGTTCGGCCAAGCATTCCTTGTAGATTTCCGAAGGTTGCTTCGTCACGTCGATGCTCTGCGACTTGATTGCCATCATCGCATAGCCGCCAGAAACGAGGAACTTGTCGCAGTTGCGTACGAGTATCTCGACCTGGTCCCTGCTCGCGACGTCCTCGAACACCAAATCAACCTGGCCGAAAATCTGGTCGGCGTATTTTTCCGGAAGCTTCGCATCCGCGAGTATCGGAACGATGTTGCCGCGCAACTCGGCGTGATGTATCAGCTCGCGCAGCACGCGCTCCGCGATGTCGATTCCGTAAATCACTCCTTCCTTGCCGACGATGTCCGAGAAATGCGAAACGGTCGTGCCCGACGCCGCCCCCAGATACAGCACGGTCATCCCTTTCTTCAGCGGGAATACTTTCAGCCTCTTCTTCAGCGCTGCGGCAGGCTTGCTTCTGTAGTGGTCCCAGATGCGGTACTCCGTTTTGCCGACCTTTATCAAATCCTCGCCATAGACGCGCACGCCTGGAAGAAGATTGATTGTTGCCGGGCGTCCGTCTATACTGTACACGCCTTCGAAGTCTCCGAACTGCTTAACAGAGAACTTTGATTTTTGTGTGGTCTTTGGGGACCTGCGTTTGCGCATCATGCTTTCACGCTTACTTTTCCTGCAGTATTTTCTTTGCCTTCTCTTCCATTTCGTCCTTCAGTTCCTTGCCCCTGTACTTCTTCGAGTAAAAGTCCATCTTCGCGGCAATCGACATCTTCGAAGCCACGAGCCTCGACAGCTTGCCTTTGTCCTTCAGCGGCGCGTTCTGAACGAACTGGTGTATTATGACTATGCCATGCTTCGGGCTCTTGCCGCGGCCGTGCAGGTGGCGGAACAGCGCCTTCTCCGCGCCCAGAAGCTGTATCGTGCTCGAAGGCATGCGCGCGAGCTTCTCCATCCCGCCTGCGAGCGAAACTATTTTCGCGGCCAGCGCAGGTCCTGCTATGTCTCTCAGGTTCGGTGCCGTTTCCTTCAAAATTTCGTCCAGGTATTTTTCGAGCGACTCGCGCTGCTTGTACAATTCCACGATCTGCGCGGCAAACGACTGCACTGCCGTGGCGTCGAACGACTTGAACTCCATACCCATGCTCCTGTTCTTCAGCAAACCGAGCTCCGGGTGCTCTATCTTCCCGCGCAGCCCGAAGCGCCTCACTATTTCCGCATAAGTTTCATTCTTATCCACTGCCCTGCTCATCTCCGGGAAGTGCAGGCCGTACCATTCGCGCAGGCGCTCGACTAATATGTTTATCGCCTTGTCCAGCTCCTCGATTGCGCCGTTGACCTGCATAATGAGATTGTCGCGGCCTGCGGCCTTGCGCACCTGGGCCTTGGCCAGTTCTATGTTGACCTTGCCAGCAAACCGGTTGAACTCCATCTGGTTTCGTGCGAAGCCGTACTTGCCTGCGAGTTTCGGCAGCATCGCGCGCAGCGCGTCCGCGTCGCGCTTTTCGGTTTCCGTGTAGCCTTTCGCCGCAAGCTTATCCTCCAGCTGCTTCTGCTCCTCGATCTTGCCGAGCTTCGCGTCAGCGAGCTTCTCCGCTATCTCCTTCGGCTCCTTCGGGAACGGCACGAAATCGACGACGTTGCTCTTCTCATCGAGGCCGAAGCAACCGATGGCCGTGGTGACGATGTATGCTTTCATAGTTTTTTATTTATGATAGCGAATGTTTAAGTATGCCTTTCAGGTGCAAGCTCAAGCGCGGTCCGCAGGTCATACTGCCCAAGGACGCGGCGCTCATACTCGCGTACAGCGGCATCGCGCCGGGCAGCAAGGTCGTGGACGCGGGCGCTGGCAGCGGCTTCCTCGCCACGTTCCTCGGCACCTACCTGAAGCCGGGCAGGGTATACACGTACGAGAACGACGAGCGGTTTCTGCAGATTGTGAAGGACAACATACGCGCGTGCGGTTTGGAGGATGTTGTTGTTTTGAGGAAGGCGGACGTGACGAAAGGCATAAAGGAGAAGAACGTCGACCTCGTGACTCTGGACCTGAAAGATGCAAAGAAGGCGGTTAAGCATGCGCATAAAGCTCTGGTCGATGGTGGTATGATCGTCGTTTATTCGCCGACTGTCGAACATCTGATGGGCGTGATAAAGGAGCTGAAGAAATACAAATTCACGGAACTGAAGACCGTGGAGAACATCGTGCGCGAGTGGAAGACGGATTTGACAACGCGGCCGGAGACGATGGGGCTCATGCACACGGGCTTTTTAACCTTTGCCAGAAAGGTAAAATAAATAAACTGAGGGGTCGTCGTCTAGCTTGGTCTAGGATCTGGCCCTCGGGCGGCTAGGACCTGGGTTCAAATCCCAGCGACCCCACATCATTCTTCGCTGAAGGTTCCAAGCTTGGATTGCAGTAGGTTCGACTTCGGTTTCTCCGCGTCCTCGCCTAGTTGTTTCTTCACATCGTATGCGACGTTCGGGCCGATTAGTCTTGCAAGCGTCTGCAACGGCACTTTCCGCAAATCTTCGAGTGCCTTCAGTCCTGCGTTGAACATCCTTCGCGACCTAACGCGGCCTATGCCTTTCAGGCGCACGAGCGGCATCAGCTCCTCGCGTATGCCGTACTTCAGCCGCATGCGCAGCCTGCGTATGTCCTTCAGCGAGTCCTTCATTCCAAGCAGCAACGCGAGCTCGTTAAGCGAATAAACCAGCCAGTCCGCTATCGCGAGCTTGCCGTTCAGCTCGCCTGGAGCGACCTTGAACTCCGCGAGTATCTCGTCCTCCGTTTTTTCATTAACCCATGCGTCAAGCATCATCGCAGTCTTCACGGCCCGCATAAAGAATTCGAACTCTGGTTCGTAATGCTCGGGTACCTTCTGCATGAAGGATTTCTCGCGCTCGTTTATGAGTTCCATAACCTTATCGTACTCTCCGGCGCGTACCGACAACTGCGGCGCGATTTCGTCCGCGGACGCGACAACGTGCATAAGGCCGAAGTCGTTCACGTTTCCACTTCTGTGTTTCAAAGCCTCGATGAAATCGTGCGCCGTAAGCGGATCGAGGTAAAGCTCGGCCACGCGCTTGCCTATGCGCGTGGGCAATATCCTGCCATCGTTCGTCAAAACGAACCCCCACAATTTCAATTCTTCGATTATCTCTTCTATCTTCTCTTCGATTGCTTCCATGTCGCCGTACTGGTGCGCATAGAAAGTCTTGCCGAAAAATTCGAACAATGTTTTCTCCGTGTTTGCGAATGCGTTCGCCACGAGCGATAGCGTGTGCATGCGCAGAACCGGTTCCATAGCGAGCTTCGAGCGTATCTTCTCCGGCTCGCCGAGTATAAAACGTTCGACCAGCTCGTCCGCCTCGTTCTCGGACCTCGCGAGCAGCACGGACTCGCCGAAACTGTCGTACTGCGGCCTGCCCGCGCGGCCCACAAACTGCTTGTATTCGAGCACGGGTATGTACGACATGCCGAGGCCGTTGTAGTATCTGCGTATGTCGCGTATCACCACGCGGAACGCCGGCAGGTTCACGCCCATCGCGAGCGTCGGCGTCGCTGCTATAGATTTTATCATGCCTGCGCGGAAGTTGTCCTCGATTATTTTCTTCTGTTTGTGCAAAAGTCCGGCATGGTGGAACGCGGAACCGTGCTGCACGCATTGCGCGAGCTTCCTGCATTGCTTCGTCGGCGACTCAAGCACATTCAATATTTCGTTCGACGCTTTCTCCAGTTCCACTTTTTCAGTCTTTGTAAGTTTTTTCTTTGTTTCGATCGCGAGTGTGTCTGCCAAACTTTCCGCGTTCCTGCGCGTCGAGACGAAAAATATGACTTGCTTGTTAAGGCCGAGCGTGTTTTGCAATATCGCCTTCTCCGTTTCTCCGTCCGGAAGTTCATAGCTGTCTTTATCCAAAAATCTTATTTTTCCGTCGAGCGTGTATCCTTCGTGCAGCTTCACGGGCCGGAAATCGCTCTCGACGAGCTTGCACCCGAGCCATTCCGCAAGTTCATCAGCGTTGCGTATCGTCGCGGAGAACGCGAGCGTCTGCGCGTGCGGCAGCAGTTCTTTCAGCTGCGTTATCAAAACTTCAAGCGTGGGGCCGCGCGACGGATCATTGAGCATGTGCACCTCGTCTATTACCACGAGCCCGAGTTCCTTGATCCATGCCGCGCCGTGGCGTATGAGCGAGTCCAGCTTCTCAGTTGTGCAGATTATAAAATCGTACTCGGCTAGTCGTGGGTCGGATGAATCGAGGTCGCCGACGGAAATCGCGACCTTCCATCGTTTGTCGAACAGCTTCTTGTAGTATTCGTACTTTTCGCTTGCGAGCGCCACCAGCGGGCAGATGTAAACTGCCTTGCGTCCTTTCTGCATGTTTTTTATCGCCGCAAGCGTTGCGACGAGCGTTTTGCCCGAGGCGGTCGGCATGGACAGAACGAGGTTCCCTCCTTCCATCGCGCCGGCCTTGATCGCGGCGAGCTGCGGCGGGTAAAGCCTATGCACCTTCTCCTCCTTCAGCTTGCCTATTATTTCCGCGGGCACGCCGTGCTCGGCCAGAAACTCTATGCCATTGTCAGACTGCATCGAACCGCCAAACAAAAAACGTCCTTTGGATTATTTATTGCTTTACGACCCAAACAAGTTATGTATGGGCGCTTCCGCTGAGAAAAACGCGGTCAAGAAGCCGTTCGTCTGCATGGGCATCGAATCGACGGCGCACACTTTCGGAATCGGCATTGTGAGTTCTGACGGAAAGATTCTAGCGGATGTTAGAGACATGTACAAGCCTGAGCCTGGCAAAGGAATGGTTCCGCGCGGTGCCAGCGAATACCATACGAAGAACGCAGCCGGATTGATGACTGCCGCAATCGAAGAAGCGAAAATTACAATGAAAGACGTGGACGTTATCGCGTTCTCGCAAGGGCCGGGCATGCCGCCATGTTTGAACGTCGGTGCTGCGCTTGCGCGATACCTTTCACTAACGCACAAAATACCGCTTGTCGGCATCAACCATCCGGTTGCGCACATAGAGATTGGGAACCTGACGGCTGGCTCGAACGATCCGGTGGTGCTTTACTTGTCCGGCGGGAACACGCAGGTGATTGCGTACGCAGAAGGCAGGTACAGAATCTTCGGCGAGACCATGGACATGGCAGTCGGCAACGCGTTCGATGTCGTGGCGCGGCTGCTCGGGTTGAAATCGCCGGGCGGCCCGGAGATAGAAAAGCTGGCGAAGGAAGGGAGCTATGTCGAAATGCCGTATGTAGTGAAGGGTATGGACATGAGCTTCGCTGGGATGGTGACTGACGTTAAGCACAAAATCAAAGCCTGCGTAAAGCCTGCGGACATTTGCTACAGCCTGCAGGAAACGTGCTTCGCCATGCTTACGGAAGTGACGGAGCGTGCGCTGGCGCATACGAACAAGCGCGAAGTGCTGCTCGTTGGCGGCGTGGCTGCGAACAAACGTATGCAGGATATGCTGCGCACCATGTGCAGCGAACGCGGGGCCGAGGTGCGAGTCGTGGATGTGAAGTACAGCGGTGACTGCGGTGCTATGATTGCGTGGGCGGGCGCGCTCGCATACGCGTCGGGACAGCGCACGGCGTTGAAGGGCAGCGCGATAAACCCGAAGTGGCGCACCGACGAAGTCGAGATAACGTGGATGAAAAACAAGTAGAACTGCGGCCGTTCAAAATTCTAAAACTAGGAATGGGGGATCAAAACATTCCCCGGAACCAAACGCCGCTTAAATCAGCTCGTTCTCGCTGACTATGACAAAGTCGCCTATGCTCTTGACCGCGCTGAAAGGCACCATCACCTTCCCGCGCTCGTCTGTCTTGAGGTTCAGGTCGCTCAGGTGTTTGGTCGGCTGCTCGACCACTATGTTCAGGAGCTCGCCGCTCTCGGTTATGAAGTCGATGTTGCTGACGATGCCGAACTTCCTGCCGGTCTCCTCGCTGACAATCGTCTTGCCGACTATGTCCGCAGCGCGTATCCTGCTCTCTGCCATCCGCTATCACCTACTAGTGACATACCCCACGGCTAAAGCGTGTGGGCTTCTTGCTTCACAGACGGGACTGTCGTTCCATCTCCACGAGCGTTACTTCCCGTATGCCCTACGGTAGCTTTTATTTATTGTATCGCGGTAGTTCATATATTTTTGTATCGGTGTTCGCTTTCATCCCACCCATGAAGTATGTGGGATTTCCCGCTCACTTGATTAATTGTCGTTTACTATTTTTATCTCTTTATGAACATAAATAATCGGAGGCGTTTTGCATGCGATGCTTCGTAGGGTTCTTCGTGCCCAAGGCCGCCAAAAGCGGCCTGCTCGCGCTACAAGAACAGCTTCGAAAGCTGCCTGTGGACTGCAAGTACGTGGAGTCTGAAAACCTGCACGTCTGCCTGTCCTTTCTCGGCGAAATCGACGAGGCCGCAGTGACAAAAGCGGAAGCTGGCTTGGAGGCCGTCTGCGGAGAAGGATCCAAATTCGGGCTGTCCGCCGGCTGCATAAAGCTGATACCGAGCGAAAGCTACGTGAGGGTCATCGTTTTGGATGTGCATGACGCTTCCGGCTCGTTGGGCAGGATTGCCGAAGGCGTGAAGCGGAGGGTGGGCGGCGACGCGAAACCCCCGCACATAACGCTCTGCCGCGTCAGGGACATACGCGACAAACCTGCCACCGTGGAGAAAATCAAAAAAATCGCCTTCGAAAAAATCGAGTTCGATGTCGACGAAATATCATTAATAAAAAGCGAACTTTGTGCGGGCGGGCCTAAATACTCTGTTGTAAAAGGTTTCAGGCTGAAATAGGTCCGGCGGCCTGAACTGAATTATGACATCTGTTCCAGTATGTCCCGTTCCGTGATTATTCCATCCAACCTGTTCTGGCCAGAAACGACAAGCAGCCCTCCGATGCGGCGAGAGACCATTATGCTCGCGGCGCGCGATACATCGTCGCCTGGCTGCGCAGTATAGACGTTCTTGATCACTATCTTTTCCAACGGCTCGTCGAGCGCGTCGAACGAATAGCCGGTCTCATGTATGTACTTCAGAAGGTCGCTGGCTGTCACTATGCCGACGAGCGTGCCATCCGTCGGCTGCGTCACGACCGGCAGCCGCCTGTAGTGCGTGTTCACCATCGTCTTCAGGCAGTCGAGTATCGATATGCCGGATTGCACGACCATCGGCTTCTTCGTCATCGAGTCCTCCACGCGCACGCCCACGTTGCGGCCGCATACAAAAGTCACGAAATCGCGCTCGCTTATCATGCCGACGAGCTTCTTCTTTTCAACGACTGGGAAACCGCCGCGGCGCGATATCTTGAACTTCTGCAACACGTAGTGCACGCTTTCGTCCGCGTCGCAAAGGATCAGTTCTCGGCTCATGATTTCAGCGACGTTCTGCTCGAAATCCTCGTGCCGCAGGAACGCATCCAGCAAATCGGACTTCGTCAGCACGCCGACGACCTCGCCCTTCCTCGACACGACCGGCAGCCGCCTGTGCTCGGTCGCGACAATCTTGTCCGCGACCTCGGCCACGGTGTCGTGCTCGTGGCAGAAAACCGGGTTCTTGCTGGCGATCCTAATAATCTTTTCCTTGCTGTTAACGCCGAGCTGTTCGAGTTCAATACTCATTTTCCTTTTCATCCCGGCAGGTCTCGCATACCCAACTCCCGTCGGCCGTCTGCTCGAGGCGCTCGGAAAAGTTGCCGCAGGATTCGCATATGCCGGATGTCACTCGCTCGCGTATCTCGAAAGGATGCTTCTTCATCTCCTGCCTGTACTCGAGTATGTACGCCATATCCGGCGAGCTGCGCGCTATGTCAGATAACGAAACGACGCCCAGAACCTTTCCTTTGTCGACGACCGGAAGCCTGTGTATGTTGCTCTTCCTCATCTTTTTGACTGCTTCCATCACGTCTTCCGCGGGCGAAACGGATATCATGGGCCTGCTCATCAGATCGCGCACCCTGAGTTTCGACGCGTCCTTGGCCTTCGCAACCACGCGTCCTATCAGGTCGCTGTCCGAAAGCGTGCCGACCGGATTGCCCTTCTGCACAACTACCAGGAACCCCTTCCTCGTCTTTCGCATCAGTTCTCCCGCAACCTTCGCGGTCTTGTTCGCGTCCACGGCCACGGCCGGCTTCGACATTACTTCCTTCACAAATATTGGCATCCACATCCACACTCCGTTCGAAATGAAATCCGTTTCATATTAGAATATCGTTGGCCGCTTAAATGTGTTTTGCGGTGGTGGGAACGATAGGACGGTTCACGTGCGTTTCAAAAAATCTCTTAAAGCCTCGCCGTCGGTCATACACACGATTTTCTTCGGTTCGAGCACACGTATCTTGCCATAACCGAAATCGACTACGAGATAAAACGGGAATCCTTCGAGCTGCGGACGCATGTACTCGTAGTAGTAGAACTTCTTGCGCTTCGTCGATTTTATCTGGAGCATGACGCAATTGCCGCCGCGCACGCATATCAGGTCCGACTCGCCGAGGCTCGCGCCCGAACGCACTACCTTCCAGCCCGCGACCTCGAACATTATCCGTACCTTGCGCTCCGCCCTGTATCCGCGCGCCTTCGTGTGCGGCATAATTAAATCTGTCTTATTTTAAAATTAAAGGTGAATATAGTTTATACGGCCATGCGGCCGGCGGTGAAATACAATGCGGATAGCTGTGATAGCCGACGTGCACAACGACACGGAAATGATAATGCAATCGCTGGACAAGATGAAGGAGCTCGGGTTCGACGCGATCGTGTGCCCGGGCGATTTCACGGACATACCGCCGCGTGGTTTCACGCAAGAGGACATCGGACGGTTGATAATAGAAGAGCTAAAGTCTACGGGCAAGCCTGTTATGGCGGTGCCCGGCAACTTGGATTTGGTCGTCATACCGATTTTGGAAAAAGAAAAGGTAAGCTTGCATGGCTTCGGCAAAATCATCGGCGATGCCGGCTTCTACGGCTTCGGCGGGGCCAAGACGCCTTTCGGAACTGCGTATGAACCGGACGACGCCGAGATCGAAGCCGGCCTTAGGAAGGCGCACGAGGCCGTGAAGGACGCGAAATACAAGGTCCAAGTCACGCACAACCCGCCGTTCGGCACGCGTGTGGACATGTTGCCGTCCGGGTTGCACGTCGGTTCGAAGGCTGTGCGCAAGCTGATAGAGGAGCTGAAGCCCGATGTGGCGATTTGCGCGCACATACACGAGGGCCGCGGCGTCGACGAGCTGGGAAACACGAAAATCATCAATCCTGGCAGGCTTCCCGAGGGTTACTGTGGGCTGGTCGAGATAAAAGACGGCAACGTAACCGCGGAAATAGTCAGTCTGATATAGCTCACGCAACACCGAAAACGTTTTTTATACTTCAGGTTGTAATTGTTAAGTACCTCAACGCTACGCGAGCTGTTTTTGATTTGGCCGGCAGTGGCGTTGACGTTACATGCCTAACGGTGCTGTGATGCCGACCGAAGTTATTGCGCAGGGCCAGACCAAGCTTGCTGCCGAGCAAGTGATGAAATCGGATTTCGAGCAGGCGACGATGCTTCTGGCCGAAAAGCTGGACTTTCTGGACGTGCAGATACTGCGTAAGTTCTACATGACCGGCAAGGACTTCCCGTTCGACACCCAACCGTTCTGTTTCCCGATACTCTACAGGGAGATGAAGGACAGCCACCGCTTGAAAATTGGCATGGAGGCGTTGAGAAAGAGGTTGAACGTGCTAATGAAGGCCGGGTTCCTTGAAAAGGTTTCGGGTAGCAGCCCGACCAACTACCTACCCATAGCCGGCAAGGAACAGCTTGTCCGTGCCATAGTGACCAAATTCTTTTTGATAAACGGGCTGACTAAGTTCCTGTAGATTGGCGATTTGATCGAATCGTGCTGTCGCCATTGCTAATATTGCTATAAATAAAAGTTAACCATATACCGCATAATTCATATATTTATTATGAATGTGCGAACATTAACTATGAATCGTCGTACATTAACTATGATTATTCCACTAATTGTTGTGTACTTTCGAATGTTTATTGCGCAAATTCTCCGCTCATTTAGGATAGGCGACCGTCTAAAACAAACTTTCTTCTTTCTAAAAAACAATCAAAAATCCATTACTACACTACTATACTATAACAATGTTATAATATAATTAATTTAATGGAATGTTTTTGGAAATAATTTTGTAATCGGTTTTACTTTTCTCGACAGTCACCTATCCAACGCGGAATGTGATTTTTCATCAAATTGTTTTGTAAACTTTATAAATAATAACTCTCATAAATAAATGATGTCCTATTACAGAGAGGACGATGTCAAGGACTCGTTGAAGAACCACCTCCTGCGTTGTGGGGCAGAGTTCAAAACAGAAGTACGGTTCGAAGACTGCATAATCGACTTTCTTGCCAAGTTCGGCGGCAACTGGGTCGGAATCGAGGCCAAAGGCAGCGACAACAACATGCTCGCAACTGTCGGGCAGCTGGCGAACTATTACAAATTCCTATCCCATGTTTATCTGTGCGCACCAAGCCTGTTCATAAAAAGGTTCGAAGACGGCTGTTCCCGGGCAGGCGTGTTCAGAGAAGCCATAGATCATATTGGTATTATGGAGTTCGACGGGGGCGTAATCAAGACTCTCAGAGAAGCTTCTAACACGGAGTATTATCTGAGGCTGCCCCATATCCAAAAAAACGAACCCCTGGGCAAGAAAGGACTGAGGAACGATGCCGCTCTCGACTGCATCGATGAAAACATCCTAGGTTTCCTTAAATCGCGGGGCGTGGCAACCATATGGGAGATAGCGCAGAACCAGGGATTCCAAATCACCCACAAGGCTCCATACGAATCCATTAGTCGGAGGATAGGCAATCTTACAAGCCTCGGGTACACGAGGATTTTGAACAAATATCCGAAAACAGTAGCATTGGTGATCAAATGAAACGCGGGCGACCAACTGCCAGGATGGACATGCATAGGGAGATAGTAGAAGCGTTATCCTCAACGAACACGCCGATGACCACTTCCGGTATAGCAAGAACCATAACAAAAAAGCTGAACAGGCGGGTAAGCTGGAACACGATTGAAAAATACGTCAGCGAGCTCGTTGCCATGGAAAGGGTAACTCCGATAACGCTGCCACACTCCAAGGAAGCCGGCAAGACCGGGCTTACGGTATACACCCTGAAGCGATGAACCAGCTACGTTTAATTTTTGAAAAGCTCGATTATTTCCGGCGAGGATTGGTATTATGGGAAAGAAGGAGATAGTGGAACGATTCCTGTCGGGCGGTTACAGCCTTGGCGCGGATTCGCTGCAGTTTTTCATGGAGAACCCGGGAAAGGCGGACGCATTCCTCGTTGCCTTGAAGGAGGCGGAAAAAACAACCAAGAAGCCGGCAATAATAACATTGGAATACGTGCGGAAAATCCTAAACCCGCAGCCGGGCAGCGGTGCCTGCGAATCGGTGAAAATACTGAAAGATTTCGGCGAGATAAAAAGTCGCAAACTTTCTGTCGAGGATGCCGTTTCGAGCAGGCTTAAGGAGTACGAAGAAACCAGAAAAATTATTTCAGAGAAACTCGACGACATTGTTTCTATAAACAAGGTACAGAAACAGCAGAAGTTCTCGCTGATAGTCGGCATTCTTGAAAAAACAGGAGAAGATTCTGCCGTTGTTGAGGACGCGACCGGCTCGACCACGCTGAAGTTCGATGACAAGAAAGAGTTTGCAGACGTTGTTGGCGGCGACGTACTCGGTGCCGCATGCGAATCGACAGACGACGGATTAGTTGCAAAAAGAATTATATGGCCAGACCTTCCGTTGAAAAGGAAAGTTGAAAGTTCCAGCAAACGCATTTTGTGTGCATTCATTTCAGGCGCCGACCAGCACGCGGCGGGGTTCGAAGCGAAGAGTTTCGAAAAGTTCACGAAGTGGGCGGAGGAGAACGCGGGCAAAAATTTGCATGCGTTCGCATTCTCGAAGCCGGAGCACGTCAAAGACGTGCAGGAGCTGCTCGGAAAGCTTCCGGAAAAAATTTGTTGGTTAGTCATGCCAATGCCTTCGCTTGTTGAGTTTGGAGGACTGAAAATATTGTCGTGCGAAAGCGACAACCTGAAAGCGTACAAAGACGTGTGGGGCAGCGACGAAAAAATAATGGTCAACTTACTCAAAAGACGAATCTTGCCGCTTGACGCAACGCACAAATGCGGCAGCACCGGAGAGCATGCGACCTTCTTCGACGCGGTTCCGGATATTTTCGTCTCAACCGGATCGAAAGAGCCGGCGGCATCGAATTACAAAGGCACGAGCGTGCTGAGCATAGGCAGTTTCTCGGATGTGCCCGTGTTCTTCGCAATCGACCTGCAGACGAGGGACGTTAATAAACTTGACCTGTCATAAAATTATCGTATGGAATTAGACTTCCAGCTCCTTGACTGCGACTATACGAACATAAACAACCGGCCAGTGATACGGCTCTTCGGCAAGACGCCCGACGGCAACACTGCCTGCGCGTTCGTAGAGGGGTTCGACCCGTATTTCTACATACAACTAACCGGCTGGGATGGGGAAACTGTAAACTCAGCAGAAAAATTCCTGCGTGACAACTTCCGCGGCACGATAAAGAGCATAGAGGTCGTCAAGCGATTCCTGCCCATAGGCTACCATAAAGACAAGAGCGAGCTGCTGAAGGTCACGACCACGGATC
>Ga0315281_10006299_pt1 | contig 16905 bp, 14 predicted proteins | sample YL17G07_0_MG_FD_204540 | JGI IMG/M metagenome (GOLD analysis project Ga0315281, IMG submission 204540) | Sediment microbial communities from Yellowstone Lake, YNP, Wyoming, USA - YL17G07_0 | ecosystem: Environmental > Aquatic > Freshwater > Lake > Sediment | place: USA: Wyoming | collected...
CGTCCGGTTGAGATAAGAAGCAAGTTCTCGGGGGAAATTTTTCTAAGCATGCACTCGCCCCAGATTTTATCGAGTGTGTTGTGCCGTCCGATGTCCTCAGCCCTGACAACCAGTTCACGGGCGTCGCTTAATGCTGAAACGTGCATACCGTTGCGCCTCTTCTCGTTTTCTCCTTCTCTTTCAGATTTTTGCAGGAGCGCGAATGAAGATAGAATCTGAGAAGGCGAGACCCGCCAGTTCGAGCTTACTGGTTGTAAATTCGGCATGGAATCGAATGAGACTCCCCGCCCACACCCTGAAGTCAGGACACGTTTGCTCGAGAGTACATTTAACTGATACTTTAACTGCACATCTGCAAGAGATTCGTCCATGCAAACCCGCATCATTGCGATGTCTCCCAGAGAATTGATAAACCCTTCGGCGCGTAGATAACCAACCACCAGGCAGTTCAATTTTTCCGGAGTACACAAAATGGAGACAAGTTCCTGCTGGTTAACAAAAATTGAAAATAACATCTCATCAGGCAGGGTACTGGAAATTCTTTGCCAAACGCCGTTGGTATATTGACTATATTCTATTTCTTCGCTGTTCCCGGGCTGTTTATCAAGAACGCTTACTGTGCTCATTACAGTCTTCCTTCCAGAGCTTCCAATTATGGATTATCCGAACGCCCGACCTCTTCCCATTCGATCAGTGATTTCACGTATTCCTCTTTCAGGTACAAGTCCGAATAGAGATACCGAGCGCCTGTTGAAGCCGTCACAAGTTTTATGTCCTTGAACTCGGGACGCTCCAAAGTCTTCGTAAAATAAGTCTCGAGCTCATCCGGTTTTATATTGAAAAGCGGGTTCTTAAAAAACTCTATATTTGTTGGGCGGGGGTAAATCCTCGCTTCTTCTCTTACGGTTCCTGCGATCGTAATACATTTGTCATCCGCTTTAGCTTTGGAAAGCATATCAGCATAACTGTCAGTCATATATCCGGTTGAGTAAAGGTAGACTGTTGAGAAAGTAGCTATCTTTCTAATATCCGAGTAGCGTTCATCTTGCTGCATGTCTAACAAAATGCTTTCAACTTTAGCTGCTTCGGTTCCCGCTGGAAAAAGTGCGACAAGCGAATCAAGATTGGTTAAATTTCTAAGATTCTTGGAATCCTCTCTTACCTTATTTGCGATTTCAGTTTTATAGTTTTCAATTTGCAGTACAGCAGCAGCTTGACTTTCGCTGAGATATGTCTCCGAATAAAGATAAACAGCTCCGTTAGAAGTCAGAATAGTCTTGATATCTTTATTTGCTTTTGATTTGAAAACAGCGTGAAGATTGGTAGTAATTGTATATTGGTCAAGGTCAGGAAGCAGCCCAGCGAGAGAATCGACGCACGTTAACTTACCAGGATTTCTAGACTGTTCCCTGATATTGCGGGCTATTCGGGTAGGAACATCCTCAGCCACAGTTGCGTTACGCTTAATATTGTTTTGAGCCATACGACCGCCTCACTTAGTCGCCTTGGAGGGCTACGGAAGTAGCCCTCGTTTCTCCATATCGTCAGCTACATATCCAATTCGCAGCTTTTCTAGAGTGGGTCTGGTCGGTAATCCGGTCTTTTTATCCCAACCAAGCTGTTCGTAAAACAGGTCTTTGGCTTTTTCCATATCCGCACGATCGAGTCTGTCAGTTCCTGCAGTGAATGGCGCTACATCATGGGGTTCATCGAATACCCATAGAGGAATTTGATCATGCTGATTACGCATGTCTTTCTCATTCATATATCTAGCGGTAAGTGCACGGAACAGTGTAAGATTCCTGACACCGAAGTCCTCATATTCCTGCTGGTTTACTTTTTCTCCGGTGACAGCATTATATAGGTTGACTTCCAGGTCAGGATTACCTCTGTAGTTCCTACTCTTCAGCGGAGAAACCCATGCCCCAGCCATACCGTTGTAGTCGCACATGGTTAAAGAGTTATGAATTTCACAATGGGCTAAAGCTAAAATGGCAAAGCGTACCTTACCAGGCGTAATCGGTTTGTAATCATGCATCGGGTCAAGACTATTTGGCATACCTGTAATTTCATCCATAATTTCCTGCCTGAGGTTATCTGGTAAACCGGAACCGTTAAAGCTATTCAAAACATGGTTCATAGGATCCCGGTTGTACATCATGTTAATCAATGCCGCTGTCTGGCCACCATTTTCGGTCGAATGGTGATAAGGGTGCCCGTACTTCCAGTGTTTGTGCTCAAGGTAGTATTCTTCAGGGAAATTCCATCTCTTCTGAAGTCGATAACTCCCTTCACCCAGGGCTTCACCAAGTTCACCCTCTTTAAAGGCAATACGGCGGAAGTAATCCAATTGGAACCCCGGGTCTCCTGCGTCGAGCTTAGCCCAGGGTATACTTTTATATTCTGCCTCACTGAGTTTTGCCTTGATGATTCCTTTCTGGTAGGCATAGATGAAATCGGTTCCCGCCAGTCCATAGTTGTTCCATACGCCATAATCGTCAGCAAGAATAGAGCCGAGCACTTTAACGTCTGTTTTCGCCCAATTGTCTGCGGGTTGTTTGGGATACATCTGTCCTCCCTGCCATCCGGAGCAGGTGTTGGAGTGGTAGCGGCTCAAACCGTACTTTTCCATTGACGGGAGGTCAACCATAATGTGGCAACGCACCGGGCAGGCGTGACACCCTCCCATACGCACCGTGATAAGTTCGCCAATCTTCTTGCCAGTAGCCGGGTCAACGCTACTGAAGTCCAATACCCCCTTATGCGTACGCAGTCCCATCTTGTTCAAATCATCGGGAGGACAGTCGCCTATTGTTACAGGAGGGCTGGCAGCACCCCAAGTTAGACCTTCTGTCGCTGTCCAACGGGTTCCTCCGCTATATTCTGCCCAGGGCTCTGGTGAATTGGGTACAACTCCACCTGAGTTTGCTCCCATCAAGGTTAACCACTCATCCACTGCTTTTTTCCACGTATTCTTATCAGCCGCTATCTTGAGTGCTCCGGAACCTTTGACAGCAATAGCCTTCAGATTCTTTGAGCCCATGACACTACCTAAACCACCGGCTCCATGAGAACGGTCAATCATTATGCCTGACTGACGTACAAGATTCTCACCGGCCTGTCCGATGGCGGCTACGTGGGCTTCCGCCCCAACTTGAGCACAGATTTCAGCCGTGGTCTGGAATATACCCTGCCCCCACAACCACTTCGCATCCCTGATTTCAACTTTATCGTCGTTGATGAAGATCCAAACGGGCGAGCTCGCCTTCCCCTGTACAATTACGCTGTCCCAGCCTGCAAACTTGAGCTCACTTGCCCAGTGCCCCCCGGCATGTCCGGTGCCCGGTAGTTCCATCGGTGCCATCGGCCATAGAGACGTGATTGAGACTCTGCCTGAAGTAGGAGCTCCCGTCCCTGTTAACGGACCTACACCGAAGATTATTCTGTTCTCCGGATCCCAGGCTTTAGTACCCGGAGGTACCTCATCCCAGAGTACTTTATAGGCTAAACCGGTACCGCCTAAAAAGTCCTTGTATTTGGCAATTGTATCTTCCGAACTGATTTTGCCCGTTGTCAGATCAATCCTTAGGACTTTGCCAGTCCAGCCTCCGTAAGTCGCCATCTATTCCTCCTATTTGATTTGTGTTTTATTTTTAACTAAATGAGAATATTTAATGACATTGAACACAGGTGTCAGCTACATTTGCCGGTGTTTGAACATAGGCAGGAACGACAAATCGAGCCGGGATATCTTTAGTCCGGTCTTCCCATGGAACGTACTGAAGTGCGCCTGAGGGACAGGCTTTAACACACTGCGGATCGCCACCGCACAAGTGACATTTTGTCGCTTTTTCAAGCTTTTCATCAAAGGTTGTCATCCCCCAGGGGCATGCACGCTGGCAGATACGACACCCTGTGCATTTTTCCGCATTGATTACGCGGGCATTGGTATTTGGTGCGATCTCGATGGCGTCATTCGGACAGGCTAGCTGGCAGGGAACTGGATGTGCGCACTGCCTACAGGTTTCCTGAATGATACGATGGTTGCCCATCCTTCCATCGCCTCTCCAGAAACCTACCCTGGGTCCTTCCGGACCAAACGCCCAATTCCTGCGTATGTTTACACGGGCTATCGACGGCTGTGATTTTCCTTCGTTATACTCGGTGCAAGCCAGTTCACAACGCCGGCAGCCAACACAGCGTGTCGGGTTTCCGATTACCATTCCAAGGGCATTCGCAGCATATACTTCCCTTTCGACTGGAACTATTGCTTGAGCGGCAGGCGAACAGCTTATAAACGAAAGCGCAGCGGTGCTCAGTGCTCCCAAGCCCACGATTTTTATGAATTCTCTTCTTGTCGTTGTTTTTTGCAGTATGGATGACGCTAGATTTTCAGGCTCTTTTTTCAACATGCCAGTTGTTTCATCTTCGGATTTTCGACTCACTTATAGTCCTCCTTGTTTTACAACTTCTTTGTTTTATTTTTGTTATCAAATAAAAAATCCGTATAAATAAACTAATAATAAGCGCTTATCTAGTACGAATTATTTTGCCAAATCACTACTCGATTTTTCAGATGGACTACGCATCACTGACGCACGCTTTCAAGATATGAACGCATTTGCACATTTCCGAATTTTACTCAACCTTGAAACATTTGTCAAGTCTTTTTCAAAATTATTTTAGTACGTATTTATCATAATATTCAGGTAATTATTTCTTATTTACTAGGGTGTTTGTACCTTGCTTCTATCCGATAACTGGTACTAGAATACTTTCACCCTCGATAATTTAAGGAGGTTGTTGGACAAAAAGAATTATATAAATTAAGGAAGGTGAGTCGGAAGCTCCATCAAACGGAACACGTATTGCACGTTCCAACAACGAGCGTGGTTGTTTGACAACTAATGCTATGTAATCTAGAATGTGCACGTGGTTTCAAAAAACGAAGCATTTATCACATTTCTTAGTGACACTATGAAGCGACGAGGACGGATACCCAGTCAGCTGGCAGCTGATATTGGAGTTAGTCATACCAGCGTAAGTCGTTGGCTTTCAGGCAAAGACCTTCCGAGTCCCCAGTCCTGCCAAAAATTAGCTGACTACGCATCTGTTCCTCTACAGCGAGTCCTATCAATGGTAGGATATTTACCCTGGGTGTCCGAGACCGGACCTGAAGCTTGGCCGCACTTCCGCCAGTATGCTGAAGAAAAATATCCAAATGAATTAGATGATGATTTGATAACTATGATAGAAGATTTGATAGAACGTAGAAAGAACAAACATGGACAGAAGCGATAATTTTAACAAAATACTATCGACCGTACTTACAGACGCGCGCGACTGCAGTTGTACTGAAGTTTCGTCGTGCGAATATGCTAAAAATCCCTGGTGCCGGAATCTCACTCTAGATCCAGAAAAGCACATGTTCAGGCAGTACGACGATTTTGATATCTCATACTGCGTTTATCGTAGTAGACCGGGGTGCTGCTGGGTGCTTGAATCTATCGAGACACTAGCAAATGACTATTTGAAATTAGGGCGGTTTCAAAAAGCTCCGATCCCGTTAGAAGCCATCAACTTATTTGGGCAAGATCATGGCATCGAACTGCGGTTCGTGCCTCTCAAGGCATATCATGGAGTCGCCTGGCTTCTCGGGAATGAGTGGGTTATTCAGGTAAATTCCGAGGAATCGAAAGGAATGCAGCGCAACACAATTTTTCACGAAGCATTTCACATCGCTTGCCGTAATGCCAGCCCCGCTTTTAAAAGGATGACCCTGGGAAATATGCAGCCTTTTAGAGAATTAATCGCCGACCATTTTGCAACTTGCTTTTTAATGCCAAGAGAATGGGTCAAAGAACGCTGGGAAGCAATTTCTGACGTCGGGCAAATGGCGGATGTCTTTGAGGTTTCTCCAGCGGCAATGACCATGCGGCTAAAACAGCTTGGGCTTACAACCTAACCGCTTGCACTTACTCAATCTTTCCCTGTTAAAAGCGATATATAATTTCGCTATTTTACACAGTTCTTTGTTCAACTTTGCGGATTTTTTAACAGGTTATTTATGTTTTTTTCTGTAATTTTGGCGCCATGTTTTCTAAGGTAACTAGGAACATTTTCCTCTAATTCTCATATATTGTTGGTAATTTCACGCCTGAAAGGCTTTCTCTCCGCGAATGCAAATATCAGTATCATTACCTATAGCATTTAGGTAAACAGGCACAATATAATCGATTGATAGTGCCTGGAGGGTATTGTGAGATATTTGCGGGGAATTTTTGACGATTGGCTCAGTAGAGCAGCCGGCTTGATATTTGTGCTGGTTTGGGTGGTAGTAGTTTTTACTCATTTCTCCGACCTACCGCAGCAGCACCCCCTGTTCGGCGTCTTCGTCTTCATCCTCGTTCCAATACTCTTCGTAATAGGCGGCATCGTCTTCGTTGTCGCCATGCTAAGAATGATGAAATAAAAGGAGCCCTATGGCTGAACCCAAGGTCAGGCGAATGAAAGCTCTTTTTTTAATGTTCGCCGGCGCCATCAGCCTGATACTGCTGGTACTCGGTCTCTACAATCTGGTAGAATTCTCAGATTCTGTCGCATTTTGCGGAGAACTGTGTCACGACGTGATGTATCCCGAATACACCACTTATCAAGCATCTTCTCATTCACGGGTTACCTGTGCTGAATGCCATGTTGGTTCGGGAGCAGATTACCTGGTCCGTTCCAAGGTAACCGGTATTCCGCTTATTTTTGCGACAATTACCAATTCCTACGAACGACCTATTCCCACACCTGTTAAAAACCTGCGCCCCGCTCGGGACACCTGCGAACAATGTCACCGCCCCGAACGCTTTGCGGGCGACCTAGTACGTGTACGCACCACATTTCTTGCCGACGAATTTAATACGGAAATATCCAATGCACGCATACTGCGGGTAGGTGGAGGTCAGGAAGGTGTAGCGAGCGGTATTCACTGGCATGTAGCTGCGAAAGTATGGTTTATCAGCCAGGACGAAAAACGCCAGGAGATAGACTGGGTTGGTATCGAAGAAGACGGGCAATACAGCCAGCAATTTGTTGATCCTACTATGGTCGGCGAATTAACTTCAGAGCAAATTAGTACAGAACGGCGGTTGATGGACTGTATCGATTGCCATAACCGTGCCACACACGTTTTCTTTTCTCCAGAAGAGCTTGTGGATGCCGCAATGGTGGAAGGCAGCATCGATAAAGAGCTCCCATTTATAAAGAAGGAAATTACAAGCATCCTTTATCCGCCCAATCCCAGCCTGGAAGATGCATACACAGCGTTGGAGAGTATCAGGGACTTTTATCAGAACAATTATCCACAGGTTTTCAATGCAAAACGGGATGCAATCGAAAAAGCGATAGTCGAGGCGAAAGATGTCGCCCGGCTGACCACTTTTCCCCATATGCAGGTAACCTGGGAGAGTTACCAGGATAATGCCGCCCACCAAACATCTCCCGGCTGCTTCCGATGCCACGGTAAACTAGTTGAAAAAACTTCTGAGGGGACAGGAACAACGATAAATGTTGACTGCGACCTCTGCCACGTAGAGCTGGAGCAACCAATCAAATAAGAATAGGACGGACAAGCACGCTGCGAATGGCTCTGCCTTCGCCAAGATGGAGGATTTGTATATGAAAACTTTATTGAAGCCATTATGGTTAATTGCTCTTGCCCTTGTCGTGGTTGGATCATTTAGTTGCACATCGACTGGGACACCGGGTTCTGCCGGACCTCCTGGTGCCAGCACGGGCACGGTTGATGGAGTAGTGACCAACGGTGTTACCGGAAAACCGCTTGCTGGCGTACAGATCGTCACTGATCCAGCAATTTCTGGCGTTACAATTACTTCAGATACAGCTGGTCGTTATTCAGCCACATTACCAATTGGCGTCTATACACTGAAATACCAAAAGACGAATTTCACAACCCTGAGTCAGACAGTATCAGTGGTAGCAGGGCAAACTTCTACCAAGAATGCTACAGTACAACCGGCTTCGAGGGTAGTAGTCAATGCTGGCAAGGACGTTGGAAGCCAGCCCGGCTCGATTATCACATTGGAAGCCTCAGCCGACGTTCTCGATGATTCTACTGTTAGCTCATATCAGTGGACGCAGGTTTCAGGGGTCACCGCCAAGATAGCCAATCCCAGAGACCGGACAACACAGGTTACATTAAATAATACTTCTGCTTACAAGGAACATTTTACCGGACAACTTGAAAAGCTGGAGAGGGTTGAAGTACAGCCAATCAATCCGCATGTCCTCGACGATTCAGAAACTTGTACATTCAAGGTTACTATAGTTACGACCACGGGAAGCTACGTAGATACCGTAAATGTCACCATACCTCTCCCCTACGCTCTCAGCACTGGCTTAAGGAATGTCCCGGTGGGTGTTGCAGTCCTGCTCCATGGCAAATCACAGAATAGTTACAATTGGACGATTACATCACCGGCTGGTTCAAAAGCAGAGCTTGCCGATGCACAAAGCCGTTATCCATACTTTACGCCTGATTTTGCCGGCGAATATATTCTAACGGAAAAAGTCAGCAATGTTTCGTTAAGCGTATACGCTGGCACCTGGCAGGGAGCTATCTCCGGGATGGATGATAAAGGACAACCTCTTGCCGCTACTTGCGTCACGTGTCACAACGGGAAGGTTGCCGCCGACCAATTTACTGCGTGGAAAGAATCAGGGCATGCAGAAATCTTAACTCAGAATCTGAATACAAGCACTCACTACGGTGAAGACTGCTTCTCTTGCCACTCGGTAGGATTTAATAAGACAGTGAGTAATTCAGGGTTCGATGATGCGTCCGACTATAGCGCGTTTTTATCATCAGGCATGATCAACAAGGCAGATCCGAATAACTGGAAAAACATGCTTGCCCAGTATCCGGAAAGCGCCCGGATGGCTAATATCCAATGCGAAAATTGCCATGGTCCCAATAATCATGCCGCGCTTCATCCCGATACAACGCCTGCATCGGCCCGCGTCAGTATTGCTTCTGACGTTTGTGCCGAGTGCCATGGTGAACCACCAAGACATGCTCGGTTCCAGCAGTGGGAGCAAAGCGGTCATGCGAATTTCGAACTTGCAATTGACGAAGGCGGCTCAGCCAGCTGCGCCAGATGTCATACAGGCCAGGGATTCCTTGCCTGGATAGAACAGGGAGATTTGACGCTGAGACTCCAGGGGGCATCGGGAAACGCCACTGCAGATGAGCTTCGTGCGCTCGGTTTGACCCCAGACTTAATACAGCCTGTTACTTGCGCGACATGTCATGATCCTCACGACCCAGGGAATATCTCCGGGAAGCCTAACAACACTACGGTACGTATTGAGGGAGATACTTCTTTACTTCCTTCCGGGTTCCAGGCGCGGAATGTAGGAAAAGGCGCGATTTGCATCGTCTGTCATAACACCAGAAACGGTACGCATAATAATGCAGCGCCTCCCACCAGCTATTCTGCGCCTCATGTTGCCGCGCAGGGTGATGTCTTAATGGGAGAAAATGCTTACCTGGTGAGTACCGGACATCGGTCTCCCCATGCTTCCATTACAGATTCCTGCGTACGATGCCATATGGAGGTAACACCTCCTCCAGCCGAACTTAGCTATCAACTCGCGGGCACCAACCATGCATTTAAGGCAAGCCTGGACATATGCTCCAGCTGCCACAGCGATGTTCTAGATGCAGAAGCTTTCCAGACAAGCTATGAAGACCATCTTGTAGAACTCGGACTCAAGATAGGGCAATACATGACGAACAAACTGCCGGCGAAGGTAACGGTTAAAGATTATTCACCGCATACTTACAATAATGCCGAATATGACGTGAAGAGTGCGGCAGTGGTTATTGACAAATCCAACATAGCCTCAGTTGAACCGGTGGAACTGCACGGACAAATAGCATTCCTGTTCAAACTCAAACAAGAGGTCAGCTTCACTTATAACCCGACCGGGCAAACGCCTCACACCATGTCACTCGCTCAATTAGAGGTACAGCTTGGTGACATTACAACAGACGGGACAAAAGTCTTAATTGCAACAGGAGATATCCTTGTGGAGGTCGGCTGGAACTATTTCCTGATCCACGGCGATGCCAGTAAAGGTATCCACAACCCTGCGTTCGTTGAAGATGTTTTAACAAGTTCGATTGAAGCCTTATTCCCGACGAAGGTGCCTCAGTCAGGCGAATAAAGAATACCTAATAGTAAGACTCCAAACAAAGACCGCCGATTCAAAGTAAAATCGGCGGTCTTCTTTTTACTTTTGTTATTAGTTATAGGCGTGCAGTCCGGAGAAGATATAGTTGCCAAGGAAGGTGAATGCAATTGCTAAAAATCCGATTACCAATAGCAGCGCCGCCCGATTACCGCGCCAGCCGCGTAAAACGCGGGCATGCATATATCCCGCATATATTAACCAGGTGACTAAGCTGGCTGTTTCCTTGGGGTCCCAGCTCCAATATCTACCCCAGGCTATATCTGCCCAGAGAGCTCCCAAGATGATCAGCACTGTGAGAAACGGAAATCCAATAAGAACCGAATGATAACTGATAGTGTCCAGCGTGGTAAGATCGGGGAGCCACTTTGAGTTTCGCCGCGATTGAATGAGGTAAAGCACCGCAGCTCCAAACCCAATCGTCAGGGTACCGTATGCTACGACGGCAGAAGCGACGTGCGCCGACAAAAGCGCGCTCTGCTGTAATGCCGGCACCAGACCGGAAGGCGCGACATATTTGACCCTGGCAAAAGTAAGCAGCAGCAAGGCGACAAACAAGCCAATATTCATGACGGCGCCAGTCTTATAACGCCATTTGTAAAAAATTCCCGCAGCAATTACTCCCCAGCCGAATGCAATCGCAAACTCATACATACTGGAAAACGGTCCGTGTCCCGTCTCAATTGCTCGACTGACTATTGTCACAGTGACCGCCGCCAGCGATGCCCATATAAATATATTGGTTATTAAGCCCATGCCGCTGGTACTCGCCTTGGCAGACTTACTTTTACCGGACTTTTGCACTGCCTGTTGACGCAGTACAAAAGAAATGATTGAAAAAATTAAAGCAAGTCCGATGCTTACCAGGGAAATGGTCAGCGATATATTTTCTAATTCAGCCATGCCTCACCCCCCTTTGTAGATTAATTCTTGTGCAGATCTTTTTCCATTTCACGAGCTATACGTTCGATGACGGGCGCGCCGGTCGGAGCATTCCCCACTCCCGCGCGTATTAATATCCGGCTGGTGCCGGTTTTTGCCGTTTGTGCCGTTGCCCAAACCTGCCGATAAGGGAAATAGAAGACCATAACCAGACCAAAAATAAAAAGTGTTGAAGCGATCCAGATAAGCGAATTTGCCGGATCCCGACTAACCTGGAATCCAGAAAATGCCCGGTCCTCTTCGTATAAAATGTCGAGGCCGCCAATATTGGCCGGAACACTTTTTTCAACAAGATCAAGCCCGAGAAGAGTATCGTTTTGTGATAGCTCGACAGCTAGAGATCCTGATGGTATCATCGAATCAGCCATGCCGGCAGAACTGAAAATGCGAACCCTGAGACCATCATTAGTCTCCAGTATTCCGACATTCCTCTGAACTCCTCCGCTTACGCTGGTTTGATCTAGAGCGACTGTGCCGTTAAATAACTCTTCCCCTTCAAAGCTTAGCTGTAGTTGCACTGCGGGACCAAAGAACGATTGATAAAATCGTGTTCCTTTGTAGACCAGGGGGTAATTAACCCTTATCAGAGCTTGTTTTACCTCCTGTCCGTTTTCATATAATATAACCTGGCTGCGGTAGTCCTTGGGCATTCCATCTGGATAGTATTCATCAACAAAAGAGACGAGCCCAAGCGATAAGCCGGTATCATGGTCGACATCACGCACACTTCCCTCTGCAACCGTAAAATTTGTCTCACGGAAACCCAGATAACCCCCGAGAAGGTAAGCTAATACAAATAAAATTAAACTCAAATGGCTGACATAAGTCCCTAAGCGGAAGTAACGGTTCTTGTCAGCGGCGATATGAACAGATTCCTTCTCGCTCAATTCGCGCACACGGTAGCCGAGCCTTTGAAGCACCCTTTTTAAAGCAGCTGCGGATTCTTGAGAAGACATAGCTATAGCATTTATTTCTGTCCTGTTACCGGTAGTGAAAAATTTTTCACTTTGTTTGACCTGCCCGCCCTGTAAGCTGTATTTGATATTCTTCCATCGGTTCAAACTGCACACTATCATGTTTACCATCAGAAGGGTTCCAGCAAGGAGAAAAACCCAGGAATGGAAAACATCGATATCCGGTTTCAAAGCTCCAAACAGGCTGATAGCGCCGATTACCAGGATTAAACTTAGAGCTAATTTTATCGAACTGAATAATCTCCACAGCAAATCGATTACGTTGATTTTCGGCTGGTTGTTCGATTCATTGTTTTCTGTTTCATCCATGTTTTACTCCGTAATAATTCCTCATAAAGAGAAAAATAACACTTCACTTGCAAACATAGGGGGAACCAGGAAGCTAATCCATCGTGACCGGAAAAAAGCGTGTAGACTTATATTTTGACATTTTTACAGAGAACTCTCAAGTTAAAACGCGTATTGGTCATTTTTATATCCTCTGGGAAGCCCACTAATTGGACGGTCTGTGGCAAACTGTGCATTGAGTGTTGGTCCTACCGATATGGTCAGAAGGATAAGGCTCGATCCCCGACCTAGAATGGCAATCGAGACAATTAGTCCTCCCAACAATGCTGTGTGGAATGCTTGGCTTGCCGGGTCGAGTTCATATTATTCCCCAGCGGGTTGAATGAGGGACAGTACTTGGTTTTGGAACTTGTATAACTATCTTCGGATTGCACGCTGAAGTTAGCAACAGTGATGCCACAATTAATACAGGAATAACATATCTGATTCCAATCATTCTTATATGGGTCTTATGTTTGATGCGGTTTCGTCAATTATTCTATCACAGTTAAATATCATAACACCGTTGATTTCAGATTTGCCCGATTTCCAGCTTGCGCTTACTGGCTAGCGGCGGCAGGCAGCTGCTAATTCGTTTTCCATTACTGCTATCTTGGATACGATATTATGGGCAGCTGTGTTTAAATAAACAAATAGATGAACTAAGCTGTTTCCCGCAAACATTTGGCTACCGTAGTAGCATTTTCGTCACCGAGTAATTCTTGAAAGTCCACGTTCGCGGAGCCCTGATATACAATTTTCCCCTGTCTCAGGACTATTGTCTTATCGGCATATTCTTTTACCATATTGAGGTCGTGAGTTGCGAGAATAATCCCCTTTCCTTCTTGTGCCAATTCCCGGAGAATGAGAAAGAATGCTCTCTTAGCGAAGACATCCATACCATCCAATGTCTCATCAAGTATCAAGAAAATCTTCTCCGACGCGATTCCAAATGATAGCCAGACACGTTGTTGTTCGCCGCCAGAAAGCTCTGCCACTTTCCTGTCTTTAAACTCTTCAATTCGGCAGCGTGCGATAGCCACACTTATTTTTCTTTTGTCTTCATTGTTCAAAGTCCATCTTAGTGCTCGCCGCGGGTCAAACCGACTTAATGCTATCATTTCTGACACAGTAAGGTAGGGTGGAGCCGGGGTTTTTTGCGGAATTATCGAGAAGTATTTTGAAATTTCTTTCTGCGACCTCGCGCTAGTATCAATATCGCCAATCAAAAATGTACCGTTCACAGGTTTAAGTTCCCCGCACAGAATACGGAGTAAAGTTGTTTTGCCCGCACCATTTGTTCCCAAAATACAGGTAAGACATGCAGAAGGAATCGTCGCCGATATGCTGTCAAGCACAAGTTTCTTATCTCTAAAAAACGTTAATGCTTTCAGATTCAGTTCCATAAAGTACGCCGTGCTACATAAATCATCATAGGTGCTCCGAATAAGGCTGTTATCAAACCCACTGGTACCTCTGAGGGCATGAAAATCAGCCTCGCAGCCTGGTCCGCGTACAAAGTTATCACCGCGCCAAGCAAAATTGAAACAACAAACGTTCTACGTACATCGTATCCTATTAATAGTCGCGAAATATGCGGTACTAACAATCCAACGAAACCCACGAGTCCAGCTATTGCGACAGCCGTTCCACCTAAAATGCCAGAAGAGACAATTGCTATTATACGGGTGCGCGCCGGTCTGGCTCCAAGGTTAGCAGCGACCTGGTCTCCTAAGACTAAAGCGTTTAAGTTTCCTACTGTTGATAACGATATGACTATCCCCATGCCAGCAAAAGGGAGCGCTGGTACTACATCTTGCCATCCTCGGTTCGCAAAACTTCCTCCCACGAAGGTAAGGGACTGTGCGCTAAATACCCGCGCACCTGCTAATATGCCAGTGGTCACGGCCGCTGCAAGAGCGGAAATTGATACCCCAATTAATGCTAGGCGGGCTGGAGATAGCCCCTGCCAGGAGGCGAAAAATGAGATAATACCAGCACCTATCAAAGAGACAACTACTGATAACGTGAAAAGTCCCCACGTATTCACCGTTATTATGCCAGCCATCGCTAAAGCTTGTACTACGGCTGCTCCGCCACCAAGACCAAACAACTGTGAATCACCAAGTGGATTACGCGTGGAGTTTTGTAATAGGCATCCTGCCACTCCGAGGCACGCCCCCGCCAGCATCGCTGCCATCACGCGGGGTAACCTTAAATCCCAGATAAGTGTGTGAGTGATGTTGTTGCCCCCATGAGAAAAGAGCGCAGACAGGATCTGGCCGGAGTTGATGTTAACCGGACCCAATATGAGTCCGATAAAGACTCCTACGACCAACATTATCAAGAGCGCCGACAGTACAATGGGCAAGCGATTCAAGGAGCGACCTCATTTAGAATACCCGCCATTTGCTCAACAGCGCTCGCAATACGCGGTCCCTGTGCCTGTAAAAATAACACCGGGTCCAATTCCTTCACCTTGCCATTTTTAACAGCAGCCATTTGATTAAAACCGGGTACACGGGCAAGTGTTTCGGATAATTTTGGGGCAGGTGCTGGCGCCGGCGAAATAGTGAAAATGACATCTGCATTCATCGTCACCGCTTGTTCACCTGTAAGAAGACCAAAACCGGGGTACGGACCAGAATCAGGAATACCAGCCGCTGGATTTACTTGTTTTAGCAGATCAACTAAAGCTCCTGGGTAGGACGCCGGTTTCGCAGCGTAAATATTGCGGTTGGCGTCGGAAATAAGTACAAGAACGCTTCTTCCCGCACGGGTTTGTTGTTGAACGGCTGCGATGCGGCTTTGGATGGCTGCAATTGCCTGTGCTGCAACCTCGCTTTTATCGATAATTTTTCCTACCAGAGTCAGGCTGAAGTACACATCTTCGAGGGATGCTGCACGAACAGCGACTACAGGTACCCCCAGTTTCTCGAGGGAAGGGATAAATCGTTCCTGGGATAGAGCTTCGATGATCACCAAATCCGGATTCAGAGCTGCCACTGTTTCTATATTCGGGTTGTATGCGCTTCCTACTGTTGGCAGAGTTTCAATTCCCGCCGGATATGTGGATGAGTTATCACGTCCAATAGCTGTACCTCCTACCTGGTAAAGTGTTTCCGTAGCGGTCGGAAGAAGCGTCACGATTCGCTCGGGCTTTTTTTCAATTTGAATCGTACGACCCAGTACATCAGTGACAATGACGGGATACTTAGTTTCGGTTATCGAAGTTTGTGTGTTTGTAGTTGTTGTCGTTTTCGTTTTATTGGAGCATGATGCGACCGTCAACGTTATGCATAATATCATGACTAAAGCCGCTCCAATCCCGAGACCATGTCCCATATGTTTTCTTTTTTGTGATAATGGCAAATTCATTTAAACTCACTCCCTTTTGTATTAAGATTTATCAACCGATTGGTCCGTTATTTTCCTTTATTTTTTCTTTGTTGGTAAGCCGCAACCAAAGCCACAAGTGCCTCATCCATAGCGTGGTTCACCAGTGGAATAGCGTCGACTACCCGTCTCTGCACTCCTTCCCCATTTTTCATCATTTCAGTAGTGGTGTGTATCAATGGCTCACGATGCTGTATAAAGATTTGGATTGAATCTGTTAATGACATACCGAATGCTGCCGTCTTTTCTCCCAAATCAGCACCGACCTTTTTGACTGATGGGAGTAGCTCGTCACGATGTGGAGGCTCGCTGACATATTTCGTTATCAGGATAAGAATCTGGCGTCCCAGGGCCGCGAATTGTGTCTGTGCCTGTGCGTACATCTTGTATTTGGTTGCAGACTCAAGAAAAGATTTATCTAACTCCTTGTGTAAAGGTGCGGATGCCTCCAAGTGAGAAGCCAAGTCTTTCATACTCACCAGCTTCCGATGGCTACTCATAAATTTCTTCAAGTCCGCTGTCAGGTAGCGCCGATGACCACCGGGGGTTATGAACGCCTTTATCTTTCCTTCATCAGTCCATTGACGGAGAGCCGTTTCGCTGACTCGAAGAATCTGGCTTGCTTCTCTGATGCCGACTAAATCTTTTTGCCTCATTTATTTAGAGCTTTCCCGTAAATAGCAATCGGGAAAAATATCTTTTTCTTACTAATTCTGGTATTATCTACGAAATCTACCAGATTCTACATAAAATAGTTATAACATATTTCAAGGAAACATTACATTTACATGTCATCTTAATTATTTTATCTTGACAATAGCTTGCGTAGTGAAATCAACCAATGGATATATTCGATGCATCCGCTATGAGCTGTCAACCAAAAAAAGTTCAGGTTTGACATAATCTCGTAACCTCCGTATTATTTTTACAACTGGGAAAAGTGCGGAGGATTCCATGAATGATAAACCGAATCGACTCTGGGCAATCATTATTATTGCGATTGTTA
>Ga0315281_10006300_pt1 | contig 16904 bp, 14 predicted proteins | sample YL17G07_0_MG_FD_204540 | JGI IMG/M metagenome (GOLD analysis project Ga0315281, IMG submission 204540) | Sediment microbial communities from Yellowstone Lake, YNP, Wyoming, USA - YL17G07_0 | ecosystem: Environmental > Aquatic > Freshwater > Lake > Sediment | place: USA: Wyoming | collected...
ACGAATGACGCCGTTTTGATCGGAATCGTGACTATCGAGACGGCCGCCTTCAACCTCAAGGAAATGGTTGGAAAATCTTTGGCCACCGGAACCCTTCCGGCGATCGCCACCATCATTCCCCGCTTGGACAGCGAACTCTATACGAACAGGATATCAGCGTTGAATCAGCTGATCAGACAGATCGGCTCAGATTATCAAATCCCTATGTTCGATGCCTATTCTGCTTTTGATAAGTATCCCGCTGAAAACGGAGGCCTCGAGTCCCTTCTTTCGAAAGACAAAAAGCATCCCAGCGAAAAAGGATATCAACATTTGGCCGATAATTGGTTCGAGGTGATCTGGAATTTTCCATTTCCCCCTGTCAATATCCAGCTTAAAAAAGAGACTGTGTCTCTAGTTCCGCGAATACGTCTTAAAGCCCAAGCGTTATTGAGAGTCGGCAACACATTGACGTGGCAAGACAATACGAAGATTTTCGATCAAGGACAGATCGGAGGCTACGCCATCTATCGCAGAAAGATCGACGAGGGGGATGGACAATTCGTGAATATCGCTTTTGTGGCCGGACAAAATCGATATACCGACACAGATGTCCTTCCTGCTAATATCTACGTATACGCTATAGCCACCGTCAGGACTGACGGTCTGGAAGGCGCATGTTCTAAGCCGATCTCAGCGCGAATCAAACGGTTCAAGACTATGCGGTTGCGCTCATAGCCGCAGGCTTATATCAATTCAATCCCGCTGGGAGTTGTACGGGGTCGGGGAATGGAACCGACGGTTGGTACGTCGGGGATTTCAATGGAGATGGGAAATCGGATATTTAATCCCGAGGTTTCCAGAGCCGATGTATTTCTGGCCGCCGCCATCTCTGGCAACTTTCTCGGCGCGCTTGCCGGGCCAAAGGAACCAACGAGTCAAAGCGAGGAGTGAAGCGACGCGGCTAATCCCCCCTTAAAACACAGTATCAGATCGAGATGGGGGTTCGCCAGTGCCAGCGGATCTTCCACCAACTGGGATTCCGGAGAAGGAAGCCCAGGCCCCTGATCGCCCAGGCCGACCCGGAGGCCTAGGCCGCATTTAAAAAAACTCAGAAATCTCGCGCAAAGAAGGGAACGGGATCGTCCTTCGGCATGCCCGTCCGGATCGAATAATGATTTTGGTCGTCGACAACGCCCGTCATTATCATGCGGCCGGGCTTCCGCCGTACAGTCCCGATTTCAATCCGATCGAGAGGGTGTGAAAAATGACGCGTCACCTCTGCACGCACAACCGATACTTCCCGGAACTCGAGGGTCTGGTTGTCGCCGTCTTCGAGCGGTTCCGGCTATGGCAGAATTCCAATCGCACACTCCATCAACTATGCGTAATCATTTAGGCCGCCCTGTATAGATGCGTTTTATTACCAATTCGAAGGTAAATTGCCAAGCCATTAGACGGATTCCTGGAATACGAGTCAAAAATAAATCAAGAAAATTAAATAATGGCAGCAGGGGCTTAATAAATGCAGCAAATATGCTAGTTATGTGCCAGAACTTTACATTTTTGACATCAAAAAAATAAGAAGCAAATTTGACTTCTTTACGGGAAATGATATGGTTCTTTTCCCATTCTGTTCGCATATCTGGAGTCACTTTACGGTAAAGTTTAATTATGGGATTATAATTTAGAGCTTCTACGGCTAAAAGCCTTCCATCTTTAGACATGATTCTTCGAAGTTCTGGGAGTGCATATGAGAGATCTAAATGATGTAACATGCCACTGCAGATCACAACATCAATACTATTTTCAGGTAATCTTGTATTTTCAGCATCGGCCAATAGGAAATATGTATTTGACGAGACTCCCTCTCGTTCTGCAGCGCGTTTTGCATTAGATATTGATACAGGACTTATATCAATTCCAATCGCTAATATTGCCCCTGCTTTTGCTGCGATAATGGCATTTGATCCGTTACCACAAGCATAATCAAGAAATATCTTGCCCGTTGAGTTTATTTTAATCCATTCTTTTACATATGTATTTGAAGCATTAGTTACAGCGTAGAACTTCCGGTTGCCACGATATTTTTTAAAGTCTGTTTTACTTAAATTCTTGATAAAGTCTTCATCTCGGTCTTTATCGTGAAACTCCAGTTCTTTCTTCTTGCGATTATCTAGGAGGGATATCCATGTATCACTATTGATTTTAGAAATTTCATCGAGTTTATTCCGTAATATTTGCAAATCCATGCTTAGCTCCTCAAATAATGTAAGTGTAAGCGACCTAGTTATTTGCGATTGTCAATAAGCTTCCCTATCCCTTCCAAATCGTCCTCTAACTTAGGTTGATTATACACAAGGCCGCATATAAAAAAACTCAGAAATCTCGCGCAAAGAAGGGAACGGGATCGTCCTTCGGCATGCCCGTCCGGAGCGAAAAATGATTTTGGTCGTCGACAACGCCCGTCATCATCATGCGGCCGGGGTTCAGCCGTGGCTTCATCAGCATCGCCGAACGACTCAACTCGATTTTCTTCCGCCGTACAGTCCCGATCTCAATCCGATCGAGAGGGTGCAGAAATTGACGCGTCATCTCTGCACGCACAATCGATACTTCCCGGAACTCGAGGATCTGGTTGTCGCCGTCTTCGAGCGGTTCCGGCTATGGCAGAATTCCAATCACACACTCCATCAGCTATGCGTAATCATTTAGGCCGCCCTGTATATATCGGCAATTTCGGGATTGGCCGCCGTGGTGGAAAAGTGGATCTCGACAGAGATGGAAACAAAGCCTTAAGGCTTCACTCCGACATTTTTGCTTCTCACCTGTTCCAGATATTCGAGGAAGAACGCGAACAGAGTGAAGATCAATAGGCCCAAGAGAGCGGAGATCAGAATGTTCAGCGTCTTTTGGGGAGATACGGGGCCGGCGGAAGGCGTCGGTTCCTTGATGAATTGGGTGGGTTCGCTTTGCCCGAACGTCGCGATCAATTGTTGGTTGTCTTTCCGGCTTGTTTCCCGGAAGATCTTGAGTATCCCAAGTTCCGTGTTGATCTGACGGAGCGCAGCCTCGACTTCCGTGATCTGGAGACGCGCTTGGGGGTCCTGCCCTCCCGATCTTCGGAGCGAATCCTGGACGGCGCGCTTCTTCTCCTGGAGAGCGGCGATCTCTTTCTCCCGCGATTTGATCTCTTGGGTCTCTTCCCGGATGATGTTCTCGTATTGTTGGACCTGGACAGCCTGGTTTTGGCGTTCGGTATCGATCCTCTTGTCGAGGTCCTTTTTAATGGCCGCAAAAAGCGCGTTCAGAGCTAGTTTCGCCATGTCCACATCGCCCGTTTTTATGGAAACCTCCGCACGCTCCGTCCAGCGGAGGTTTTTGGCCTTCATTCGCGGCACGTCCTTGGCCTCGAGGGCGAGCGCCGCGGCGATCGTGGCGATGTAATAGCCTTCGTTGATGCGGCCGGCCAGTTCTTCGCCCGTGGCGATCACGACCTCCTCATGACGTTCGACGCTGAAAAAAGTTCCTCCCTGAATGATCGCGTCGACGTTCCATTGCGTGGGCTGAAGGAAACTATAAATCCCGCCCAACAGCGCGCATAACAGCGTTGCTGATAGGATCAGCCATTTTCGCCTCCCGATCACTCGAAGATAAGACACGAGGTCGATCCGGCCTTCATACTCAACCATGGACGGCTCCTTTATCACTCATAAGACTATAACGGTCGTCCGGATTTTTCAAGCTGCCGCCGGACGGCGCTTTTGACAAGGTCGGGCGGGCTTTGAATCGGAGGGGCCCGACGGCGACGCCCAAATCCCTGGGATCGGGAACACCCGTCGTCTTTAGAGGATTCCAGGTCCGGCTCACTTTCAAGAGCAGGATCGCCTTCTGGCTTACATAGTCTTCGACCGGGAATTCATAGGTTTTCCAGGCATTCGAGGCGATTGTGATCTCCCCCAGGAAAATGGTCTTACGAAAGAGGTCTTTCACGAGAAAGACTCTGACTTTGACCGGATTTTTGCTCAGATCCGGATGCGAGGCGTGCAGCGGAATTTCGACGACCGGCCCGGAAACGGTCACGTCGAATCCTCCATAATTTCGCGTCCAGCGGAATTCGCTTCCCTCGCCCATTCGTTCGACCTGATACAGACCGATGTTCTGCTTCAAATGGAATATCTCGGTCCGGCTCTTCAGGGATAGGGAGTGGGTCGAATTCCACAGATGAGCTGCGGCGAATAGGATCAAGGCGGCCGCGCTCCAGATCTTGAAGCGCTTCGAAAAGAATATCTTTTTTTCGCCGCCGTCAGGGTCATTCGTCGCGGCCGCCGGAAAGCGCAAGGCCAGAGCGGCGATGAGCCAAAAAGTATACTTGATCTCATAGCTCCCGATGTAGCTGTGGAATTGAAGATTAATAAAAAACGAGACCATCCCCCCCAGCAGGCCGAGCCAGAGGAATTTCTCGCCGGCGAGTGATGGGAACGAAAGGTATTTTCGCCGCAGAGCTTTGGCCATTTCCCAAAAGATCCAGAGGACGAGGACTACGCCGGGGAATCCCATTTCCGAGGCGACCTGAAGGAGATGATTCTCGGCCGACTCGCCGATGGGCAAGCTCTTTTTAGCAAGTTCGGCGTAATTCGGGACTTCGATGGTATATGCTCCGATCCCGACGCCCGTGAAGGGATAATCCCTGGTCATGGCGATCGCGTCCTCCCAGTTCACCTCCCATCGCCTGTGAAGGAACATATCGAACGAGCTTCCTTTTTGAAAGTCGACAACCTTGAGCTTGAGCTTATAGAAAAGGTTGGATTCTTTGGAGATCGTCAAGCTGATGGTCAGCAACCCGAAGCAAAGAAGGATCATGGAGGCCAGATAAAGGAGTTTTCGCATTCTGGAGGGATCCGTTCTTCTCATTTTGAGGAGCTGGCCGGCGGCCGTGAGCAGGAAAAACAGGAGAGCCGCCGCGATTCCCAGCAGTCCGCTTCCGGAGCCCGTATATGGCAAAAGGAGGAGGCTGGTGAGAAAGACGGCTCCGGCGAACAGTTTCATCGGCCACTTGCGGGCGAAAAAAAGCCCGAACATGACGGGAAGAGCCATGGCCAAATACGCCCCGAATGAATTGGGGTCTTTGAACGTGGAGTTGATGGTTCTGATATTGATCCGTATCGGCGAATTCCCCATGGTCAGATCCCAGTACCGCTGATAAAGCCCGAACGCAAGCGCTATAGCGAGGCTGGCGATGAAGGCATTCCATCCCAGCCTAAAGTTCTCCCGATCCTTGAAAAAGGTCCAAACGATGGTAAAAAAGGCGAGAGCACTCAGATAGTTCAAAGCATAGAAGACCGTGCACATGATCGCCCCGCCGGCCGAAACGCTGATCACGCTGGTGATCAGCTCGTAGACGTAATCCGATCGGAAGGGAAAGAAATTGGCGAACCTGAAGATGGTGATGATCGCGGAAACGATCACGACAAGGGCGAACAGGACCAGGGGACGGAAAATCGGAGAATCGAGCTGGATGACTTTCGGGACCAGGGTCAAACGGACAAGATGACCTAGGAAAAAGAACATAAAGAGTACCAGCGCGGTCGGGGCCTGGGGGATGTTTTCGTAGAGGCCGAAAAGGTAGGGAAGGCTATTGATCAGAGGGAAAAGGAAGATGAAAAGGAGGGTCCCCCAACGGGGCCTGGCCGCGGTCAGGAGGGCGGTTAGGGCCAGAATCGGAATGAGAACAAGCTGATAGGACCGGACGAGCGGGACATAGCGGATATAAAAAAAATAAAGCCCGACCCCGTAGAATAAGGCAAGAATGCCAAACGACCAAGACCGTATTTTTGTCTTGTCATCCGACATGGGATGAGGCTTCAATGGATTTTTTGTGATAGGAACGGGACCGCTGGGCTTTGGCAAAGGAATCCGATCTTCATGGATTTCAGGCATTCCATGATCGCGAGTTCCTTGCCGGCCTCCGCGGCTTGAAGAAGGGCCGTCAGGTCTTTCGAGAACTCCCGATGGTTGACCTCGATCGGCGGAGCGATGAAGATCTTCTTGAAATGGGTCACCTTCGTCCTTTCTTCATCGATCAAAATTTCCTCGAAGAGCTTTTCTCCCGGCCTCAACCCGATGGTGGTGAACTTGAAATCCTCTTCGGAATATCCCGAGAGCCTGACCATGTCCTTGGCTAAGTCGAGGATCTTGATGGGGTCTCCCATGTCGAGCGCGAAGATCTCGCCCAATCGGCCGATTGTCCCGGCTTGGATGATGAGCTGGACGGCCTCGGAGATGGACATGAAATACCGGGTCATGTCGGGATGGGTGATCGTGATCGGACCGCCCTGAGCGATCTGTCTTTGGAAGAGAGGGACGACGCTGCCGCGGCTTCCCAGGACGTTGCCGAACCGGACGCAGGAATATTTAGTCCGGCTGCGGGCGGCGATCTCCTGGATGATGATCTCTCCGATCTTCTTGGACGCTCCCATGACGCTCGTCGGATTGACAGCCTTGTCGGTCGAGATGGAGATCATGCTTTTCGCGTTGAACCGGTCCGCAAGAACCGAGACGTTCCTGGTCCCGGCCACGTTGTTCAAGATCGCTTCCGCCATATTGTATTCCATCAACGGAACATGTTTGTGGGCGGCGGCGTGGAAGATGATCTCCGGGCGATATTCGTCGAAAATGTCGCTCAATCGGGCTTCGTTCCGGATGTCCGCGATGATAGGGTCGATCTTGAAGCTATGTTTATGACGAAGTTCATAGTCGATCTCGTAGATGCTGTTCTCGTCCTTGTCCAGGAGGATCAGCTCCTTCGGCGAGAACGTGGAAAGCTGCCGGCACAGCTCGGATCCGATCGATCCCCCCGCTCCGGTCACGAGGATCCTTTTGTCCCTGTAATACCCGATGACCTCGGGAAGATGATTTTCGAGGTCGATGACGCTGCGGCCCAGGAGATCGTCGATATTGATCTCCCGGATCTTCGTCACCTTGATGTTCTCGTCCAGCATTTCGAACAGGCCCGGGACGATCTTGACCTTGATCCGGATCCCCTCGCAGACCTCGACGATCCGGCGGATGTCCCGGGAGGAGGCGTTGGCGATGGTGATGATGGCTTCCTCGATACCCATCCGCCTGACGATGTCCGGGATTTGGCCCGATGTTCCCAGGATTGGGACCCCCTGGATCACGGTCCGGCGCTTGCCCGGATCGTCGTCGATGAATCCCATCACGTCGAGTCCGAGATCAGCCCGCTGCTTCAATTCCTTGACGACCATGTTCCCGGCGTTCCCGGCGCCGATCAAGATCACTTTTTTTTTCTGAAGATGAATCCCCTTATCTTCAAAATGGGACCGCTCGGATTGTTCGTAGAGGAACCTTCGGGCTATTCGAACGCCGAGGGTCCCGATCAAAACGAGCAGGAATTCCAGGGCGATGACGCTCGACGGAAAACGGAAGAGCTGAAGTCGGTAGGGGAGGAAGATTCTTCCGACGAACAGGAGCATCGTCACCGGCAGACTGCCCTTCAATACGGAGATCGAGTCATGGATGGAGACATATCGCCAGGCGATGGAATAGACCGAGAACAGATAAAAGCAGACGAGCCTGGCGAAGGCGATGAAGGGGAAAAAAACTAGGAGCTGTTTGAGATTTCCCCGGTCGGGGACGCCCTCGAACCTGATAAAGAAGGCGAGGAAGAAGCTGATGATGAAGATCGATACATCGACCAGGCTCTGGTTGATCTTCATAAACGCGACATTTTCGTTCTTCATATTCGTATCGTTCCCGGGGGAAAAATCCCTACCTTTCACTAAGCCGCCCTTGTATCCTAACACGAAATGTCAGTTTTTTGCAAGGAGATATATGATTTTGTAGGACGAATTGGGGGCGCCCGCCGGGATCGGTTCAGGCGGCCGATAGCCTTTAGGCTCGTCCATGAGTTCAGCCGGCAAGGAAATGAGCCGGCCGAAAAAGATCCTCTTGAACATCTCTTTGCCCTTCATGGTCCTGGGCATAAGGCGGAATCTGACGGCTGTCCTTTTGAGGAAGGAGGTCAGGCGGTCGCGCGACGTGTATTGCCGGACGGGAAACGCTCCGAAAGCCTCCACTCGGGAAAATCTGGGCGAAAGCAGGCCATGAAGGTCGGCGGCCGAATAATACGCGACGCTATGAGGCGAGGGATTGAAATCCGGCCAGTCCTTATTGACGGAACAGATCACGAGATGTCCGCCTGGTCTTAAGACCCTTTTTGATTCTTCAAAAAATTTATCGGGTCGGGGCAGATAATAGATCGTTTCATAGAGAAGGACGACATCGAAGCTCGCCTCGGGGAAAGGCATGCTCTGGACGTCGAATTGCCTGACCTCGATGTTCGGCCGCCCTCGATACTGCCTTTCCGCGAACGACAGAACCTGCTCATCGATGTCGCCGCCGACGACTCTCCGTGCGACGCGGGCCAGATAGCCCAGGCCAATCCCCGCGCCGCAGGCCGCTTCAAGGACATCCTGATCGCGGCAGAGGAGGGAAGCGAAATGATACCGATGATGGAGGCGTTCGATCTGTTCCCGGGTGGCCCGGTTCCCCGGGATCTCCGTAACGGTCAGGAATTCAGCCGTCATGGACGAGTTCTCAGTTTTTCAAGCCGCCGACAGGCTTCGTCCAGTTCATCGTCTTCCTTAGCGAAGCAGAAGCGGACGAAAGGCGAGGGAGGATCGGCATGGAAAAAGGCCCCATCAGGGACACCGGCCACGCGAGCCTCAGTCAGGATGAACATGGCTTTGTTCTTGCTCGATTTTCCCGGGAGGTGGGCGACGTCGGCCAGGACATAATAGGATCCCTGCGGGACGCACGGTTTCAGCCCCGCGTTCGCGAGCGCGGTACATATTTGATCTCTTTTCCGGGCGTATTGTGCGCAGAGATCCCGGTAGTAATCGGGTCCCAATTCCAGGATGCCGTGGGCGACGCCCATCTGGAGGGGGGCCGGGGCGCAGACGTAGACGAGATCGTTCAGGTAGCCGATCATTTGGGCCCATTTGGCCCGGCTCACCGAATAGCCGATCCGCCAGCCCGTGATGCTGAACGTCTTGGAGTACCCGGAGATCGTGATGGTCCGGTCGGCCATGCCGGGGAGGGATCCGGGACTGACATGGGTTCGTCCATCGTACAAAAAGTATTCATAGATTTCGTCCGTGAAGACGAAGAGATCGTGCCGGACGGCGATGTCCCGGATCCAGCCGAGCTCTTCGCGGCTGAAGACCTTCCCCGACGGGTTGGCGGGGGTGTTGACGACGATGCCCTTTGTCTTGGGCGTGACGGCGGCCTCGAGATCGCGGGCCGAAAAAGTCCAATCCGGAGGATGCAATCTCACGTAGGACGGAACGGCTTCCGCCGCCAGCAGAGTATTCACGTGGTAGCCGTAATAGGGCTCAAAGAGGATCACCTCGTCGCCGGGATTCAGCAGGGCCAGGCAGGCGCAATAAAATGCTCCCGTCGACCCCCCGCTGACGATGACCTCACCGTCGGGATCGGCCTCGATCCCATTGAACTCGCGCATTTTTTTGGCGATGGCTCTCCGCAGTTCCGCCAGCCCGTCGTACCGGGTATAGCTGTTGATGCCGTCCTCGACGGCCTTTTGGGCGCCGCGGCGCACGGGGAGGGGAACTTCGGTATCGCAGACCCCTTGGGACAGGTTGATCCCTTTGACCTTTTCGCATTCGATATGCATCGACCGGATCTCCGATTGGACGATGCGTTTGGACCTTTGGCTGATATCGAGCGGCATGGGTGTTCCTTTGATTCTTCGCCGGTTCAGGCCAGGCCGTAGAACGACCGGACCGTCCGGATGACGTATTCGACGTCCTCGTCGCTCATTTCTACGTTCATGGGCAGCGAACAGACCTCCCGGCTGAGGGCCTCCGTCTCCGGGAAGCCGCGATCGACGAGGTTGAGCGCGACGTGCTTGTAGTATGGTTTTCGGAATTGGACGAGCACCTCGACGCCGTTCTTTTTGAGATGGTCGACAAAAGCGTCCCCCTGTTTCGACCGGACCACATAGTTCTGATAGACGTGATCGAATCCCACCTTGTCGTAGTGAGGAAGGAGCAGGTCGGGGATCCCAACGAAAGCGGCCTTGTAGCGCTCCGCGATCTGTTTTCTCCGGACGATCCAAGCGGGCAAATGTCTCAGTTTGACGTCGAGAAAGGCGGCCTGGAGATTGTCCAGAAGGCAGGTGAAGCCATGGCCGTGATATTCCCCGGTCTGCCGGTCCTCGCCGTTGTAGCGCATCTGGGTCGCGAACAGGGCGACCTCCGGGTCGTCCGTGGTGATGGCTCCCCCATCCCCGTATCCTCCCAGGATCTTAAAGGGATAGAAGCTCCAGCACCCCGTTAATCCCCAGGCTCCGGCCCTTTTGCCCTTGATGCTGCTGCCCAGGCTCTGGCAGGCATCCTCGACGACGACGAGCCCATATTTTCCGGCGATCTCCATCACCCGGGGCATATCGGCCATGTAACCGTTCAGGTGAGCGGGCATCAGGGCCCTTGTCCGGGGGGTGATGGCCTCTTCGATCCTTCCGGGATCGATGTTGAAATCCTTGGCCACGTCGACGAGGACGGGCGTCGCGCCGACATTGACGATGGCCGAACAGCTGGCGACGAAGGTGTGCGAGGGAACAATGACCTCGTCTCCGGGGCCGATCCCGGCCGCCCTCATAGAGATATGAAGAGCGTCGTAGCCGCTGTTCAAGCCCACGGCATATTTGGTGCCCACGAAGCGGGCCATATTTTCCTCGAAAGACCTCAGATGTCCGCGGTCTATCAGGTCCCCTTTGGACATGACGTCAAAATAGGCAGCGTCGATCTCTTGTTTGATCAAGCCGTAGTTTTTTACGGGATTCACGAAGGGAACGCGATAAGCCATGCCTGACGATCCTTTCCTCTAAAGTAGCTCTTTCGCGGCTTTCACAATGTCCTGAGCCGTCCGGTAATAGACTTGCTCCAGGGCCCGGCTGGCCGGAGCTGGGACGTCGGGAAGCGCAACCCTCTTCACCGGCGCCTTGAGATGGCGAAAGCCTTTCTCGGTTACCCGGGCTGCGATCTCCGCGGCGAAGCCGCCCGTGACCCAGCCGACGTCGGCAACGACCAGCCTTCCCGTCCTTTGGACGGATTCTAGAAGAGCCTCTTCATCCAAAGGTTTGGCCGTGCGCAGATCCAGTACCTCCGCTTCGATGCCTTCATGTGCCAACGCCCCGGCCGCTGCCAAAGATTCTGATACCATATAGGAAATGGCGGCGATAGTCAAGTCGGCCCCCTGTCTTCGGACGACGGCTTTTCCGATGGGAACTTCGTAGGCCGTTTCAGGCACGCTCTCCGTCTGTCCGTACAGCCACCGGTCGTCGATGAAGACGACGGGATCGGGATCCTTGATGGCCGCGATCATCAGCCCTTTGGCGTCATAGGGTGTGGCGGGCATCACGACCTTGAGCCCCGGAATTTGGGCGAACAGGCCGTGCAAGGCCTGAGAGTGCTGCGCCCCCTGCTCTCCGCCCCGATTGATGATCCCCCAGATCACGGCCGGAACGGAGGATCTTCCTCCGCACATATATCGCCAATTCGCCGCCTCGTTGATGATCGGATCCATGGCGTAAAGCATGAAATCCATCCGGGGATGGACAACGACCGGCCTCATCCCGGCGATCGCGGCCCCGACGGCGACGCCCGTCATGGCGTTCTCGGAGACCGGCGTATCGATGACCCTTTGGGCCCCGAAGCGTTTGAGCAGGCCTTGGCAGGTGTTCCCGACGTACCACGGGCTTTTGACGCCCTGCCCGATCACGAAGACGGACCGGTCGGCTTCCATCATTTGGTGCAGGGCCTCGTTGATGGCGAGACTATAGGATAGAGATCTATTTCTCGAAGACATATCGGGTCAGGTCTCCTTTCTCCGGATAGGGGCTTTGCCGGGCGAAGGCCAGGGCGGCCGCGACTTCCTGTTCGGCCGATCGGACGAGCCTCTCGAGCGTGTGACGGTCGGCCGTCCGCTCCTTGATGAGAAACCGCTCGAGCTTCTTGATCGGGTCCCTTTTCCTCCACAGCTCGATCTCTTTTTGGGGCCGGATGTCCGTCCGGGTCCCCTGGATATTGTCGTCCGGCCCGACATGGCCTCGAAGACGGTAGGTCGCGAATTCCAGGAAGACGGGGCCTAGGCCCGCTCGACATTTTTGAACGGCCTTTTTTGCTGCGGCGTAGACGCGCAGGACGTCGTTGCCGTCGATCCTTTCGCTGTGAACGCAGAAAGGCGCGGCCGTTTCAAAGACATTATTCTTGGGCCGACACGCCAAAATGGGCATATGAGTGGAGTAGAGATTGTTCTCGCAGGCGAAAATGATCGGCAGGTTCTTCAGGGCGGCGAAGTTCAGGGCTTCATACAGGACGCCTTCCCCCGTCGCTCCGTCCCCGAAAAAGCTGACGACGACGCGCCGGTCCTTCCGGATGGATGAGGCCAGCGCCGCACCCAGCGCCAGGGAGATCGTTCCCCCGACGATCGGCACGGACCCCATCATTCCCAGTTCGGGAGCGACGAGATGCATGGATCCCCCGCGCCCCCGGCAGCAGCCCGTCTCCTTCCCGAAAATCTCGGCGACGAGCTCTTTCATGTCGCCGCCCTTGGCCAGATAGTGACCGTGGGAGCGGTGAGTTCCGAAGACATAATCCTGGCGTTTGAGGGCGGCGCAGACGCCGGCGGCCACGGCCTCCTCGCCGGAATAAAGATGACAGGGAGTCCGCACTTCGCCCGTCATTATGGGCTGAACCAGTCCTTCTTCGCAGAGTCGGATCCGGACCATCGTCCGATATAAATTCAATAAGAATTTTTTAGAATATCGCATTGTTCGTCCTTGTTCGTTTTTGTCAAAGAACCATTGGGCTTCGGACCGAGACCCGAGATCATCTCAGCTTGGGCCGAGGCGATGCCGGGCTCTTCGCGCGAAAGAGCGTCTTCGATTCTCGTGGGGGCCTTTCTCCCTACGACCGCTTTCACCGTCTGAGCGATGATCCTGATGTCCGAGAGGAACGACCGCTCTCCGACGTATTTTAGCTGAAGACGAATCTTTTCGGGCCGGACCTTTTCCATATAGGTCCGTTCCGGGTCCGGGCTGCCGGCGAGAATGGCGCCTTCATCTGGATTCCACAAGGAAGCCCAATCCGTGATCCCCGGTCTGACGGTCAAGATCGCCTTTTCATCGGCCGTGAACATGTCGACATAATGCTTCACTTCCGGCCGCGGCCCGACAAAACTCATGTCGCCCTTGAGAACATTGATAAGCTGCGGCAACTCGTCCAGTTTTCGCTTCCGGATCCGGCGGCCGACCCGCGTGATCCGAGAATCATCGTCGGCCGTTGAAGGCCCTCCGATCTTCTCCGCGTTCACGACCATGGTTCGAAATTTGAAGATCCGAAATGGCTTCCCGTGTCTTCCAATCCGCATGCCTCTGTAGAAAACGGGGCCATGATCCTCTCTTTTGATCAAGACGGCGATCGTTATCAGGACGGAGCTCACCAGCGCAAGACCGATCAACGAGGCGACAATGTCGAAGAGCCGTTTCATGTCCGTTTTTCGCTTTTTAGATTCGACATCATTTCAATATAATCCGTATAATTGCTATATATTGTATCCGCATTGAACATTTCGTCAAAAATAATTTTTGCATTCTTGGCCATTTTTCGATAAAGGGTCCTGTCCTCATCGAGCCTTGCGATGGAGGACGCGAGCGCTACAACATCGTCATAGGTAAAATAAAATCCGATCTGTCGCTTCTCGATGATGTCCCTAAGTTCTCCGCGAAACGCCGAAAGGATAGGCAATCCGGCCGACAGATAGGCAAATGCTTTATTGGGGAAAGCGTCGCGCTCCTGATTGGTCGGACACACGCCGATATGCGAACACCGGAGCAGCGCCCGCATATCTTCTTCGTGAAGCCAGCCGGGGAAGAAGACATTAGGCAGGCCGCCGGCACGCTTCTTCATCTCGGTCAGGAGTTCTCCATCCCCGCCGAGGACAAACACAATGGACCGGTCCTTCAGTCGCTGGGCGCATTCGATGAGGATCGATGGATTATTGTTCCGGACGAATGTCCCAAGGAAGGTGACCACGAATTTTCCATTTAACGCATCTAAAAAACCAAGTTTGGGGCTCCGCCCAGGGCCCGCGTCGGTTTTCACGTCGCCGAGATAAAACACCCTGTCCCAAGCCCTACGAGACCGGCCGGCGTACCTTAGCCCCCAGGCGAGAAGAGATTCCATCATGGCGACCAACCCATCGGCCTCTTGAAGAGCCTCCCGAATCATTCGAAAATCACGGGCCAGGAACAACTTGAAGAGCGGCCTGGATCGGCGGGGAAAAACATTTAAAAGCAAATCAGGCCATTCATCCCGAATATCGACGAGGACGGGGATTCCGTTCTTTTTGGCATAACGGACCGCCTGATAGGCGAGGTCATGAGGAGGGGTCGAGGCGACGACGATATTGGGCCTATCCATGGTTTTAACCGCACGACGAAATTTCAGGGCGATGACGCGGTGGTCGGCGACTCGGGCCAAGGAAAAGTTTTTTCGGTAGCCCGTCCCCTTCAAAGCGAAAATTTTCGCCCCGTTCTCCAGGGTCATTTCCGCGCTCCGGCGGATGATCCAGGCTTTTTTAAAATGATCGAAGGCGCTGGTCCACCACAACACGGAGTGTCCCCGTTCGACGAGCTTGTCCGCCAAATGGGCCGTCCGCATCTTTTTGATATTCGGGTCCAAAGGCAAGGGTTCGCCCGGCTGGATCAGCCAAACGTTGAGTTTTTTCATGGGAAGTTTTTGGCTCTTCCGTAAGCTATAAGCTTCTGATCGTCGCGTTCAGCGCCGCTCTTGCCGCAAGACGGAAACGATCCGCTCAGCCGTATGCCCGTTTCCGTAGGGACGACCGGCTTTTCCTTTCCGGTCAAGACCGGACAAGACGGCTTCCGACACCACCCTGCTGCTCCGCGGGGGGACGACGCGGTTCCAACCAAGGTCGATCAGTTCCATCCATTCGCTTTCGTCCCGGAGGGTGACGCAAGGAACCTTGTAAAAAAAGGCTTCTTTCTGAATCCCTCCGGAATCGGTCGCGATCAGCCGGGCGTTCTTTTCGAGCATGACCATATCCAAATATCCCGCGGGCTCGATCAGGCTGAGTCCCGGAGTCGGCCCTTTCAGCCGGATAGCTTTCAGGCATTTCCTCGTCCGGGGATGCAGAGGAAGAACCACCGGAATCCGCCGGCCGACCTCCGCCAGACCGTCGAAGACCGCCCGCAGCCGAACCGGGTCGTCGGTATTTTCAGCCCGGTGGATCGTCGCCAAAACATATCCTCGAGGATGGAGCGAAAGACGTTTCATGATCCGGGACTTTTTTTGAGCTTTCGCTCCATAGAATAGGGCGACATCATACATGATATCGCCGACGGGACGAATCTTTTTGGGGGAGATCCCTTCGTCGTCCAAATTCCCGACAGCCGTCCGCGTCGGAGTGAAAAGGAGATCGGAAACATGATCGGTCAGGACCCGATTGATCTCTTCGGGCATTCGGCGATTGAACGACCGGAGACCGGCTTCCACATGGGCCAAGGGAAGCCGGAGTTTGGCCGCGGCCAAAGCGCCGGCCAAAGTGGAATTCGTGTCGCCATAAACGATCACCCAGTCGGGCCTCTCTCTCAGGAGGACGTTTTCCACGGCTTCGAGCATCCTTCCGGTCTGACGTCCATGCGATCCTGATCCGATATGGAGAGAGTAGGCCGGTTTGGGCAGTTCCATCTCCCGGAAGAAGACCCGCGACAGAGTCGGGTCATAATGCTGGCACGTATCAACCATGACCTCTCTCGTCTCAGGGCAGGCCGCGATCGCCCGCGACAGAGCCGCCGCTTTGATGAATTGAGGCCGAGTTCCGACGATCGTGACGATTTTCATGAAAGGATCCTGCGATATGCGGCCAAGAGTCGCCAAGCCTCATTGTTCCAGTTGTAGCATTCTCGAAACAGCCGCAGACCACGTTGTCCCATGCTTTCACCGTCCCGGGGATTTTCCAACAGGCGACGGATGGCCGCCGCAATGGCTTCCGGATCGAGGGGATCTACGACAAGCCCGCATCGCCCTTCGGTCAAAAGGTTTTTCCAGAAAGGAAAATCCGAAGCGATCACCGGAACTCCGGCGGACAAGTACTCAAAAAGCTTATTCGGCTGGGACTCGATGTGGTTTGGAATCGGGTGGAAAAGGACAAGTCCCACCCTGGATTCTTGAAGCAGCGCGGCGATATCCCGTTGGGAAAGCCAGCCTAGGAAAGATGTCTTCTTCCATCCCGGCATTTTCTTGAGATCGTCTTCGAGATCGGCGGGGCTGAAATGCCCGGCTAAGACAAGCTTGGCCGGAAGATCATCGGGAAGCAATTCCATCGCCCGGACCATCTCTTTCGCGCCGCGGAGCGCGGATAAGCATCCGATATAGACTATCTGAAAAGGGCGAGCGCAGTAGGGTATTGGCGGCTCGGTATGGAGCACGTTCAGAACGGGCAAGTTCTGGACAATATGGGATTTATCAGGCGGAAAATGCCGGGCGATCGCGGGAGTGGCGATGATTATAGCGTCGAAACAAACCGAAGCCAAGCCTTCGAGAGCCCGCATGAATTTTGACAGGATCGTTCGGAGCCCGAAGGGGATCCAGCTCCGGGATCGAATCGCCCCGGAGTAGTCTTCGTGAACATCATACACAATCTTTTTCCCTTTGAGTTTGAGAAGGAATCCCATAAGGAGAAGTTCGGGATCGTGAAGATGGTAAAGGACCGCTTTTTCTTTGACCGCCCTCCGATAAACTCGGCCTAAGGTTAAACTCATACGCTCCAAGCGGTTTCGAGGTGTCTTTATGGCCTTG
>Ga0315281_10006301_pt1 | contig 16902 bp, 13 predicted proteins | sample YL17G07_0_MG_FD_204540 | JGI IMG/M metagenome (GOLD analysis project Ga0315281, IMG submission 204540) | Sediment microbial communities from Yellowstone Lake, YNP, Wyoming, USA - YL17G07_0 | ecosystem: Environmental > Aquatic > Freshwater > Lake > Sediment | place: USA: Wyoming | collected...
CGGAAGCGCTTCTCGCGCTCGGCCAACACCTCGCGCGCCCCGCGCTGTTCGCTGACGTCGCGCAGCACCGACTGCATCACCAGCCGCCCGCGTTCCAGATAAGAAACCATGGCCGCTTCGACCACCGCTTCGCTGCCGTCCAGGCAACGCAGCGTGCGCTCCTCGAAGGCGACCACACCGGGTCCCGCGCCGAGGTAGCGCAAGCGCTCCTGAAGGCGGGCACGGTGTTCCGGATGCACGATTTCCTCGATCCGCATGCCCGCCAGCCGCTTCGCAGAGCCGGCCTTGAGCAGCCTTGCCGCCGCCGCGTTGGCGTATTCGATGATACCGCTGGAGAACACCACCACCCCGTCGGGCGCGAGCTCGATGATCGACCGGTAGCGCTCCTCGGCATCGTGCATCGCCTGCTCCGCGCGCTTACGCTCGGTAATGTCGATGTTGGTGCCAGTCATGCGGAGCGCGCGGCCGCTAGAGGGATCGCGCTCCACGACTTTTCCGCGCGACAGCACCCACTGCCAGCTTCCCGACGGTAGCCGCACGCGGTGCTCCCCCGCGTACTCGTCGCGCTCGCCCTTGACCACCTGCATCGATTGCCGCGTCACGCGCGGCAGGTCTTCCGGATGCACCATCCGCATGAGGGCCTCGACGGTGGTGAGCGTATTCGCGCGCCGCTGGCCGAGGAACTCGGACCAGCCCTCGCTCAGGTAAACCTCGCCGGTGCGTAAATCGGTATCCCACAGGCTTGCGCCGGAGCCCTCCAGCGCGAGTTGCAGCCGCTCCTTGGCCTCGCCCAGCGCACGCTCGGCGCCGCGCTTCTCGGTGATGTCACAGCCGATGCCGCGATAGCCGAGGAAGCGCCCGGCGGGGTCATAGCGCGGCTTGCCAGTGACCGCGTGCACGCGCTGCACGCCGGCGTCTCTCCTGGAGATCACGAAATCGAAGAACGGCAGCTGCGCATCGAGGTGCTGCAGCCGCTCGAAGTGCTCCACCAGCGCGCGCGGCTCGACTTCGACGCCGGGCACGTCCCAGAGCCGCTTGCCGTGCGCCATCTCACCGCCGAACAGCACCGCCACGGCGGGCCCGCCCGAGAGCCAGCTGATGCGGTGCTCGCTGTCGGTCTCCCAGAACCAGTCCGCCGACAGCGATGTCAGATGGCGAAAGCGTTCCTCGGATTGGCGCAGCGCCTGCGTTGTCTGCCTGTCGCGCCGCCGCGCGCTGCTCCAGACGCCGAACAGCACCAGCCCGCCGATGACCAGCAGCAGCGACTCGACGAGTTGCGACCAGGCCACGGACTAGCCTGCTGTTTCCAGCGCCGGCGGTGCGTTCTTGAGTACTTCTTCCATGGTGGTGAAGCCCGCGGCCACCTTCATCGCCCCGCTGATGCGCAGCGCCTTCATGCCCTCGCGGTACGCCAGCTCGCGAACTTTCGCCAGGTCCGCGCCACGGCCGACAATTTCCTTGATGCCGCTGGTGCACAGCAGCGTCTCGTACACACCGACGCGGCCGATAAAGCCGGTCATGCGGCACTCGAGGCAGCCGACCGGTTTGTAGATCGCGGCGGGTCGGTTCGCTTTCCAAGGCGCCACCAGCGCCTCCCAGGCGTGTACGTCCTCGATGCGCTGCAGCTCGATCTTCTGCTTGCAGTGCGGGCACAGGATGCGCACCAGGCGCTGCGCCATCACGCCGTTCAGCGTGGCGTTCAGCAGGTAAGGCTTGATGCCGAGTTCGAGCAGGCGCGTCAACGCGCTCGGCGCGTCGTTGGTGTGCAGCGTGGAGAGCACCAGGTGGCCGGTCAGCGCGGCCTGCACCGCCATTTCGGCGGTCTCCAGGTCGCGGATCTCGCCCACCATGATGATGTCCGGGTCCTGCCGCATCAGCGCGCGCAGGCCTTCGGCGAAGCCGAAATCGATTGCGGGTTGCACCTGCACCTGATTGAACGAGCCCTCGACCATCTCGATCGGATCCTCGATAGTGCAGACATTGACGTCCGGCGTGGCGAGGGACTTGAGCGTCGAATACAGGGTAGTGGTCTTGCCCGAGCCGGTCGGGCCGGTGACCAGCACGATGCCGTTCGGCCGCGCGGTCATCTCCTTCCAGCGCTGGCTGTCGTCTTCCGAGAAACCGAGTTCCTTGAAATCGCGCACCAGCACTTCGGGATCGAAGATCCGCATCACCAGCTTCTCGCCGAAGGCGGTGGGCAGCGTCGAGAGGCGCAATTCCACTTCTTCGCCGGCGAGCGTGCGCGTCTTGATGCGACCGTCCTGCGGCCGGCGCTTCTCCACCACGTCCATGCGGGAGAGGATCTTGATGCGGCTGGTCATGGCGGCCAGCACCGAGGGCGGAATCTGGTAGACCTGGTGCAGTACGCCGTCGATGCGGAAGCGCACGATGCCGAATTCGCGGCGCGGCTCGATGTGGATGTCGCTTGCGCGCTGCTCGAAGGCGTAGCTCCAGAGCCAGTCGACGATTTTAACGATGTGCGCGTCGTTGGCGTCGAACTGCTTGTTGCCCGAGCCCAGTTCGACGAGCTGCTCGAAATTTGACAGGCCGGAATGGCCCGCCGCGCCCTTGGTTGCGCCCTTGACCGATTTCGCCAGATTGTAGAACTCGACCTGGTAGCGCTCGATGTCCTGCGGGTTGGCGATGACGCGCCGAAGTTCCAGTTTGGTGATGCGCTGCAGCTCCTTCTCCCATTCGCGCACGTAGGGCTCGCACACCGCGATCACCGCCTCCTTGCTGTTGACGCCGATCGGCAGGATCTTGAAGCGCGTCGCGTAGGCCGAGGACATCACCTCGGTGACCGCCGAGAAATCGATCTTCAGCGGGTCGATGTGGCGGTACTCCATTCCCACCCGCTTGGCGAGCCACTCGGTGAGCGGCTCCAGCGTGAGCACCTTGTGCGGCGGCTTCGCGCTCTTCCATTTCTGGTCGGCGATGATCGAGAGCGGATGCTGCGAACCGCGGTAGTAGCGCCGCTCCTTCTTCATCTTGTCGGCGTCGGCCAGCTCCACCAGCTTGTCTTCAACCAGCCAGTCGAGGAGCTCGCTGATGGTCAGCAGGCGCTCAGCGCCTTTGGGATCCAGCGCAGCTTTCGAGTCTACGGCGGCCATAGCCCGCGATTATGCCCTAGGGACGCTACACTCGCCCGTGTGAAAAGACATTCGTCACGGTCTCTTGCGCAGGATGTCAGCCTGCGCGAAGTCTGGGCCTGGAGCATGTACGACTTCGCCAACTCCGGCTACACCACGGTGGTCATCACCGCAGTGTTCAACGCCTATTTCGTCGCCGCGGTGGCCGGCAAGGCGCCCTGGGCAACCTTTGCTTGGACCGCCGCCCTGTCGGTCTCCTATCTCGCCGTTCTGCTCACCGCGCCGGTGGTCGGCGCCTGGGCCGACGCCCATGCCGCCAAGAAGCGGCTGCTGCTGTTTGCAACGGTGGGTTGTGTCTTTTTTACCTCCACGCTTTACCTGACCGGACCAGGCACGGTCATTCTGGCCGTCGTCCTCATCATCTTCTCCAATTTCTTCTTTGCCACCGGCGAGAACCTGATCGCCGCCTTCCTCACCGAGCTCGCCGACTCGAATGCCATGGGCCGCGTCTCGGGCTGGGGCTGGGCGTTCGGCTATCTGGGTGGCCTGGTTTCTTTGGGAATCAGCCTTTTTTATATAACCAGCGCCCAAGAAGACGGCCAGACCGCCAGCCAGTTTGTGCCGGTCGTGATGCTGATCACCGCATTCGTGTTCGCGCTCTGCGCGACGCCGACTTTCCTGTTTTTGCAGGAAAGAGCTTTACCTCGGAAATTGCCCGCGGGAGCATGGCATCAAGTTCTGCAAACCCTTCGGCAGGCCGGCCGTTTCCGCGACCTGCGGCGCTTTCTCGTCTGCATCCTGTTTTATCAGGCGGGCATCATGGCCGTGATCGCGCTCGCCGCGATCTACGCGCAGGAAGCCATGCAGTTCACGAGCACCCAGACCATCAGGCTGGTGCTGGTCGTCAATGTCACCGCCGCCATCGGCGCTTTCGGCTTCGGCTATCTGCAGGACGCCATCGGCCACATCAAGGCCATGACGCTGGTGCTGACCGGCTGGATCATCATGATCGCGCTCGCCTACCTCGCCGAAGGCGCAGAAATGTTCTGGGTCGCGGCCAACCTCGCCGGCCTGTGCATGGGCTCCTCCCAAGCCGCGGGCCGCGCCATCGTCGGCTACCTCTCCCCACCCGCTCGCACCGCGGAATTCTTCGGCCTCTGGGGCCTCGCCGTCAAAGCCGCCTCCATCTTCGGCCCCCTCACCTACGGCGCCGTCACCTGGATCTTCGAAGGCAACCATCGCCTCGGCATCCTCGCCGTCGGCGCCTACTTCGTCGTCGGCCTCATTCTCCTCATCGGCATCGATATCGAGCGGGGCCGGCGCGCTGCGCTCGAATCCGCCTGACTAGGGTTTCGAGAAATAGATGGCACTAGAGCGATCCAGGATGAGGGGCGCGTGTCCCGCCTGCGGTATCATGCGTTTCCCCGCAAGATCCCTACTGAGGAGAAGGAATCATGACGATCAAAGCCGGCGACCTACTGCCCGAGGGCAAGCTGTCGGAGTCCACGGAATTCGATTCGGCGACGCACTGCGCAATGGCGCCCAAGGAAGTGGACGTCATCGAGGCGTCGAAGGGCAAGAAGATCGCGGTATTCGGCCTGCCAGGGGCTTATACGCCGACCTGCTCGGCCAAGCACGTGCCGAGCTATATGGCGAACCTGGACAAGCTGAAGGCGAAGGGCGTGAGCGAGGTGTGGTGCGTGGCGACGAATGACGCGTTCGTGATGGCGCACTGGGGCCGGGATTTCAAGGCGATCGGCAAGATCCGTTTCCTTGGCGACGGCAGCGCGGCCTGGACGAAAGCACTCGGCCTCGGCCTCGATCTCAACGCACGCGGCATGGGCTTGCGCATGCAGCGCTTCTCGATGCTGGTGGACGACGGCGTGCTCAAGTCGGTCAACGTCGAGGGCCCTGGCAAGTTCGAAGTATCCGACGCCGAGACGATGCTCAAGCAGTTGGGCTAGGAAACATCCTGTTACACAGCGTTACGGTATTGCAGCGGCAGTGAGGGTAGCGTGTCGCGTTGAAAGATTGCTCATCTCAACGTGAAAGGAACAACATGAAACTCAGTATCGCTACCCTCCTCGGCGCCGCGTTGCTGTGCGGCTCGCTCGCCGTCAACGCACAGTCGCCCGGCGGGCCCGGCAAGGGGCCGATGGGCGAACATCGCATGAAGCCCTGCAGCCAGGAACCCGACCCCGCGAAATGCGAAGCGACCCGCAAGGAAATGCGCGAGCGCGTCAAGGCGATGCACGAATCCTGCAAGGACAAGACCGACCGGCGCGCCTGCATGACCGAGCAGTACTGCGCGAAATCGCCGGACCCGGCCAAGTGCCAGGCGCAGGCCAGGGAGCGCCAGGCGAAGATGGGCCAGCACATGGATGCGCGCCAGGCGGCCGCCGAAGCCTGCACCGGCAAGCGCGGCGATGAACTGCACAAGTGCATGGGCGAGCAGCGCGAGAAACACCGCGCGCGCAAGCCCGACACCAAGGGGTAAGTACCGAAGTTGCCGCGCGCGCGCACTGAATTCGGCGCAGGACTGCGCGCGAGCCTGCCGGTACTGATCGCGGTAGGGCCGTTCGGTCTCGTCACGGGCGTGGCGATCGTCGTTGCATGGCGCTACCGGGTCACCTTCGGTACGATCACCGCCGGGCTGCTGGCCCTGCACTTCTTCGACTGGATATTCTGAAAATGAAAATACGCTTCATCGGACTGCTGCTGTTGCTTGCCGCCTTTGCCGGCCACACCGCGGAAATAGCGCAGAAAATCGTTTCGCTTGAAGGCGTCACCGAGTACCGGCTCGCCAACGGCCTGCGCATCCTCATGGTTGCCGACCCGAGCGTAAGCACGGTAGGCGTGCACATCACCTACTTCGTCGGCTCACGGCACGAGGGCTACGGCGAAAAAGGCATGGCCCATCTGCTCGAACACCTGTTGTTCAAGGGCACGCGGCGGCTTGGCGATATCAAGGCGGAACTGGCAAAACGCGGCGCCCGGTTCAACGGCACTACCTCCAACGACCGCACCAACTACTTCGAGACGTTGGCGGCGACCGAGGACAACCTCGACTGGGCGCTGGGGATGGAAGCCGACCGGATGGTCCACTCGCACGTGCGCAAGTCGGACCTCGACAGCGAAATGACGGTAGTGCGCAACGAGTTCGAGATGGGCGAGAACAGTCCGCACGGGGTGCTGTCGCAGCGCATGACACGCCTGGTGTTCGCCGCGCACAACTACGGCAATCCGGTGATCGGGCTGCGCTCCGACATCGAAATGGTGCCGATCGAGCGCCTGCAGGCCTTTTACCGCACCTGGTACCAGCCGGACAACGCGCTGCTGACGATCGGCGGCAATTTCAACGAAGCAAAGGCGCTGGCGCTGGCGGCGAAACACTTCGGCCCGATCCCGCGCCCCGCGCGCGCGCTGCCCGCGCTCTACACCGACGAACCGACGCAGGACGGCGAGCGCTCGGTGACACTGCGCCGCGCCGGCGATATCCAGATCGTGTCCGCGATGTACCGTATTCCCGCCGCCGCCGATCCGGGCTATCCGGCGGTGGACGTGTTGGCACAGGTGTTCGGCACCGCGCCCACCGGGCGCCTGCACCGCGCGCTGGTGCAAAAAGGCCTTGCCAGTTCCGCCTGGGGTTACGAACACATGCTGCGCGACCCGGGCTATGCCGGCTTCGGCGCCGTGGTGCCGAAGGACGGCGCGCTCGAGCCGGCGCGCGACGCGCTCGTTGCGGCGCTGGAAGGCGCCGGCCGCGAGCCGATCAGCGACGCCGAGGTCGAGCGCGCCCGCACCCAACTGCTGAACGACATCGAGAAGACCCAGCTCGATTCCGCCGCGCTATGGCGCACCCTGCCGGAGTTCGCCGCAATGGGCGACTGGCGGCTGTTCTACCTGTATCGCGACCGTATGCGCAAAGTGACCACCGCCGAGGTGCAGCGCGCCGCCGACAGCTACCTGAAGCCGGCCAACCGCGTGCTGGGGATGTTCCTACCGACGCCGCAGCCCGACCGCGCCGCGATACCAGCGCCGCCCGATCCGACTGCCGCGCTCGATGCCTATCGCAGCAGCGAGAATGTTGACGCAGGCGAAGCATTCGACCCGACGCCGCAAAACATCGAGGCGCGGGTCATACGCAAGACCCTGACGAACGGCATCAAGGTCGCGCTGCTGCCGAAGAAAACGCGCGGCGGCACCGTGGTCGCGCAGCTCGCGTTGTACTGGGGTGATGAAGAATCCAAGATGGACCGCGGACCCGCCTGCGGCCTCGCCGGTGGCATGCTGTTGCGCGGCTCGCAGAAACACACGCGCTCGGAATTGCGCGATGCCTTCGACCGGCTGAAGGCCGGCGTATCGGCGGGCGTCGAAGGTGCCTCCATCACCGTGCGGCGCGCGCAACTGGACGACACCCTGCGCCTGGTGGCCGAGGTATTGATGGAACCCGCGTTCCCGACCGCCGAATTCGAAGAGATGAAGCGCGCCTCGCTGACCAGCGTCGAAGCGCAGCGCGGCGATCCGGCGGCCATCGCGGGTGAGCGGCTGGCACGCCACCTCAATCCCTACCCGCGCGGCCACTGGCTCTACCCCGAGTCGGTGGACGAGCGTCTGACAGGGCTCAAGACGGCGACACTGGTGGAGGCGAAGCGCTGCTACACCGATCTCGTCGGCGCCACCGGTGCGCAGTTCGTCGCGGTGGGTGATTTCGACCCCGACGGGCTGCCGAAACTGGTCGAGGAACTTTTCGGCAACTGGAAAAACCCCTCGCCCTACGCACGCGTCCCGCTGCGCTACTTCGAGCGCGCGCCCCTGGAGCAGACTGTGGCGACGCCGGACAAGGCGAACGCGGTGCTGCGCGCGGCCGTCAACCTGCCGCTGCGCGACGACAATCCGGACTTCCCGGCGCTGATCCTCGGCAACTACCTGCTCGGCGGCACCTCCAGCGCACGGCTGCCGGCGCGCGTGCGCGAGAAGGAAGGCCTGTCCTACAGCACCTATAGCACCCTAAGCGCCGGCTCGCTGGATGCCGCGGGCGCTTTCGGCCTGTCATCGATCTACGCGCCGCAGAATCGAGCGCGCGTTGAAAACGCGATCCACGAGGAACTCGCGCGCGCGCTGGACCAGGGCTTCAGCGACGCCGAGGTCGACGCCGGCAAGAAGGGATTCCTCGAGGCCCGGCGGGTAGCGCGCTCGCAGGACCGGGGCATCGCCGGGCGCCTCGCGAATTACCTTTACCTCGGGCGCACCTTCGCGTGGGACATCGAATTCGAGCAGCGCATCGCGGCATTGACGCCGGCCCAGGTGCACGACGCGCTGCGCCGGCACATCGACCCGAAAAAACTCTCGGTGTCGAAGGCCGGGGACTTCCGCTAGCGCACGCGGGCGTAGCCCGCGGGCACCCACGCTGCCAGGCGCTGGGATAGCCGTCCTGGAAGGCAAGTCCCTTCGCGTACGGCCCGGTCGATGCGCATGCAATCGCGGAGCTCGCTTTGGGGCGACGTCATCAAACCCTGCTCGTCAGATGCCCAGGTAGCTCGCCTTGATCTGCTCGTTCGCCCGCAGCTCTTCCGGGCGGCCGGAATAGACCATCTGGCCCTTGCTCATCACGTGCACGTAGTCGACGAGCTTGAGGGCGAGGTGGGCGTTTTGTTCGACAAGCAGAATGGACATCCCCTGTTCTTTGAGCTTTCCGATCGCTTCCCACACTCCCTGGATGACGATGGGGGCAAGGCCTTCGGAGGGCTCGTCCATGATCAGGCAGTCCGGATTGGTCATCAGGCCGCGGCCGATGGCCAGCATCTGCTGCTCGCCCCCCGAAAGCGTCTTGGCGCGCTGATCGCGTCTTTCAAGCAGGCGCGGGAAAAGGGCATAGACGCGCTGCAGATTCCAGCCATGACGCTCGACGTTGAGCTCGGCGACGCGGAGATTTTCTTCCACGCTCAGCGTCGGAAAGACGCGCCGGCCCTGCGGCACGAGCCCCATACCGCTGCGCACCGTTTCGAATGAAGCAATCCTGGTGATGTCCGCGCCCTTGAAGATGATGTTTCCGCGGTGCGGAGGATTGAAACCGACGATCGAGTTCACCAGTGTCGACTTGCCGACGCCGTTGCGCCCGAGCAGCCCCAGAATCTGCCCCTGCTCCAGCCGCATCGACAGTCCCTGGAGGACATAGGCATCCCCATAATAGGTATGAATGTCCCGGATTTCCAGAATTGCCATGAGTCAATCGGTCCCGAGATAGATTTCTTGCACCTTTTTGCTGCCGTGGATCTGTTGGGGCGTCCCGGTTTCGAGCACTTCGCCGAAATGCAGCACCGTGATTTGATCGGCAACGTCGAACACCACGTCCATGTCATGCTCGATCAGCAGGATCGCCAGACTGGGATCCAGTCCCATGAGGAATTTTGTCATCTCCGTGGACTCGCCCGAAGACAAGCCAGCCGCCGGTTCGTCCAGAAGCAGGACTTTCGGGTCGCTGGCAAGACCGAGGACGATTTCAAGCTGGCGCTGCTCGCCGTGTGACAGGTAGCGAACCTCGGTGTCCTTGCGATCCAGGAAATCCGCGCGCCCCAGCAGGCCGTTTGCCTTCTCGTACACGTCGCGGTACGAGGAGAGAAAGCGCCACATCACGAACTTCGACTTGCGCAGCCCTTCGATCGCCAGCAGCACGTTATCGAGAACGGTCAGCTTTGGAAACAGGTGCGTCACCTGGAAGGTGCGCGCCATTCCCAATGCTGTTCGACGATGGCTCGGCCAGCTGGTGACGTCCTGCCCGAACAGCAGCACCTGCCCCGACGAGACCGGAAGAATTCCGGTGATGAGGTTGAACAGCGTCGTCTTGCCGGCGCCGTTCGGGCCGATGATGGCCTTGCGGTCTCCCGGCAGGATCTTGAGGCTGACGTCGCGTACGGCCTGCAGGCCGCCGAAACTCTTGCTCAGCCCCTTCAGCTCCAGCACCGGCTTGCGATGATCAGCAGTGCTTACACGCCGGAACGTCGCGGTTGTAGAGCGGCTGCTTCAGGTACTCGGCCTTGTCGAACTGCCCGAACTGACCGACGTTCGGATAGGTCTTGATGACCGTGTTCCAGAGCTCTTCCTTGTCGTAGCCGAACATTTTCTTCTTCTCGACCTTCTTGATGTAGATGTTCTGCACCGGGTTGCGCATCTCGTCGATCCTGACGGGTCCGCGCGGCGTATCCATGTTGATGGCATTCAGCTGCTTGATGAACGCCTCGCCACCCGGCCACTTGCCCTTGTTCTGCTTCAGAATCTCGTGGATCATCTGGGCGGTCGTGTAGTTGCTCTCCGAGTAGTAGGAGGGCACCTTGCCGTACTTGGCGCGATACTTCTTCACGAACTCGGCGTTCTTCGGCGTGTCGAGCGCCGCGCTGTATTGCAGAGCAGACACGTGCCCGATGACTTCGTCGCCCATGGAGGGCAGAACGAATTCGTCATAGCTGGTGCCGCCGCCGATCACCGGCTTCTTGTTGCCGGTCGCCGCCAGCTGCCTGGGAAACTGGAGCGACATCGGTCCGACCATCAGCGAGAAGATCGCATCCGCGTCCTGCTTCATGGTCGGCAGGTAGGGCCCGAAGTCCTTGGTGCCGAGCGGGGGCCAGATCTTCTGGATGATCTGACCGCCGCAGGCCTCGAACGCCTTCTGGAAGCCGCCGATGACCTCATAGCCGAAGGCGTAGTCGGCGCCGATAGTGATGATCTTCTTGTAGCCCTGGTCGCAGGCCCATTGCCCGAATGGATGGCTCGGCTGCGAGCTCGTCCAGCCGGTGCGGATGAAATAGGGAAATTTGGCGAGATCCCGCTGCGTCAGATCGTCGGCCGCCGCAACCGTTGAAATGTAAATTGAATCTTTCGTGCTCACCGGCGCCAGCGCGTAGCCGGTCGAGGCCAGCAGGCCACCGACAAATATCTGCACCTTGTCCTGCAACACCAGCTTTCTGGCTTTGATGACGGCCGTGTCGGGCTTGCCCTGCTCGTCCTCGACGATGAACACCACCTTCGCTCCGGCGAAGTCATTCTTCACCTCGTCGAGATACATCTGAAAGCCGTCGACCATATCCTTGCCGACCTGGGCAAAGATGCCGGTGGTTGGCGCCAGAAAGCCGATGCGCAGCTCTGCTTGTTGCGCGCCGGCCGTCGCGATCAATCCAAACGCCAGGCAGCCGCCGAACAGCGCGAGGCTCAGTTTTCGCGGAAATTTTCCAGTCATGGTTGTTCCTCCATCGTCGTTGTGATCGCCTGCCCCATCCGAGAAGGCGAGGATACCAGTCATTGCCGCTCCGCCCTGCCTGACATTGCGCGCCACTGGCGAATTCGCTCCGGAATTCCCATCAGGCCGCCCGGCAGATAGAGAATCGTCGCCACATAGACGCTGCCCAGCACATACTGCCACCAGGGGACCAGCGTGCTGAGGTATTCCCGCAGGCCGAACACGATGAACGCGCCGATCACCCCGCCCACCAGCGTTCCGGCGCCGCCCAGGACCGCCATCAGCAGCGCGTCCACCGAGGTGGTCAAGACGACATTTTCCGGGCTCACGATGCCCGCGGTGTGGGCCCACAGAACCCCCGCGAGCCCGCCGAAGCCGCCGGCGATGACAAAGGCGATGTATTTGTGCAGCCAGGTGTTGTAGCCCAGGATCTTCATGCGCAGCTCGCGCTCGCGAATTCCCGCCAGGCTTCGTCCGAACGGCGAGCGGACCAGGACGTATATCGCGAGCAGCGATGCGACGAAGAAACCGAACACCAGGTAGAAAAAGGTCACATCGTGCGAGAGATCGATGCCGAACTTGGGCCGGTTGCGCAAGTTGATGCCGTTGTCGCCGCCGGTGAGTGAATTCCAGCGGTAGGCCAATCCCCATACGCACTGGCCGAGCGCGAGCGTGATCATCAGGAAATAGACGCCGGCCGCGCGGATCGCCAGCAGGCCGAAAATCGCCGCCAGAGCCGCGCCGGCCAGAATGCCGAGAACCACCACCACCCAAAAATCGTATCCCAGCCCGAACTGGAATTTGGTCGCCAGGATTGCGGTCAGGTAGGCGCCGACGCCGAGATAGGCGGCCTGGCCGAGCGACGGCAGGCCGGTGAAGCCGAGCAGGAGGTCCAGGCTCATCACCAGGATGGAGAAGGCCAGGGCGCGCGTGGCCAGCAGGATAATGAAGGAATTGGTATTCGGAATGATGATCGCGAGAGCAGTCAGCGCCGCAACCACTGCCACGATCTTTTTCTGCTGACTCGTCATCGGCGCTTTCATTCCCTGCCGAACAGGCCGGTCGGTTTCACCGCCAGGATCAAAGCCATCGGCGCGTAAAGGGTGAAATAGGAAATCTCCGGGAACAAGGCCTTGCCGAAGTTGTCGGCCAATCCGACCAGCAGGGCGCCGATCGCGGCGCCGCCGAGGCTTCCCATCCCCCCGATGATCACCACCGCGAAAGCGAGCGGCAGTATCTCGAAATCCAGTCCGGGGTAGATGCCGAGAAAAGCGCCGCCGATCACGCCGCCCAATGCCGCCAGGAACGCCCCGAGGGCAAAAATGAACATTGAAATGCGCGAGGTATCGACGCCGACGCCGCGCGCCATCTGCGCATCGTCGACCGTAGCGCGCACCGCCGCGCCCATGCGGGTTTTTTCCATCACCAGCCACAGGATCGAGCCGATGGTCAGCGCCGTAGCGATCATGAAGGCGCGATACAGCGGAAAATAAATTCCGCCGACCACGATGCTCTTGGTCAACGCATCGGGTGGATTGATATTGAAATTGTTGCCGGTCCAGATATCCAGCGCAGCCTGCTGGAACAGGAACGCGAAGCCCACCGTCAGCAAAACCTGCCGCAGGGGGTCGAATCCCAATGGCCGCAGGAAGAATCGTTCCATCAGAAGGCCGATCAACGCAATGCTAGAAGCCGCTACCGGAATCGCCAGCAGCCAGGATCCCGTCGTCCAGATCACCGACAGCGCGACGTAGCCGCCGAGGAGGAAATAGGAACCATGGGCGAGATTGACGATCCGCATGACGCCGAAAATGAGAGACAACCCGCTGCCGACCAGGAACAGGAGCGCGCCATAGGAAACGCCGTTGAAGGTCTGGATCACCCAGAATTGCGTATTCACCGATCCCTCATCGTGCCGCGGGGCGGTCCTGATTCAACGCGTCGGGGCGCTGCGCGAGGTACCAGTCGAGGATCTGCTCGCCGGTCCAGAACAGCACGTCCGTGCGCGCGCGGATCTTCTCCAGGATCATGCGGTAGTACTTCAGGCGGTGCGGCACCCCCATGATGTAAGGATGCACCACCAACGCCATGACGCGCGCCGAGTCGCGCGCGTCCTCGTGGAGCTGGTCGAACTGGTCGGAGGCGCGCTGGAAGTACTCGATCCCCTGGTGGTGCTGGATCAGCATCATCGCGACGTCGTTGCATTCCTGGGTGTAGGGGATATTGACGATCGGCCGCGTGCGCGTCTTCAGCACCACCGGCTGGTCGTCGAGCACCCAGTCGCAGACGTAGTCGTAGCCCTCTTCGGCAAGCAGGTCGGGCGTGTGCCAGGTTTCGGTGAGACCGGGGCCCAGCCAGCCGCGCGGCGCCCGGCCGCAAAACGCCTTGATCGCGGCGGCGGTCCTGCGGATGTCCTCGGCTTCATTCTCGACTTTCTGCATGTTCCGCTGCGTATAGCCGTGGCCCATGAACTCCCAGCCGCGCGACCTGGCCGCCTCGGCGACCGGCCGATAGGCCTCGATCGCCGAGCCGTTGATCGCGAGCACTGCCTTGATGCCGAGGCGGTCGAGCACTTCGAGCATGCGCCAGAAGCCGACGCGGTTGCCGTACTCGTGCCAAGCCCAGTTCGGGATGTCGGGCATCGGCGAACCGCCAGCAGGCGGGGTGAGCACCGTGCGCGGCATGGTCTGGTTGATGTCCCACTCTTCGACGTTCACGATGACCCATACCGCGAGGCGTGCGCCACCTGGAAGCTTGAGCGGCGGGCGCTCGCTGATCGGTGAATAAGCGATGCGCTCCGTAGGCGTCATTCGTATCCTCGCTGGCTGGACGTATACTCTATGCTATATGTTATCCGCCAGGCGGAGGCCGCGATGCGACGATCGGTTCTGATTTTCCTTGCTGGGCTCTGGTCGTTCACAGCGGCTGCGCAAACTGCCGATCTTCTGCTGGTGAACGGCAAGATCGTGACGGTCGACGACCAGTTCACCATCGCGCAAGCGCTCGCTGTCAAAGGCGATCGCATCGTCGCGGTCGGCAGCAATGCCGCAATGCGGAAGCTCAAGGAGTCGACCACGCGCGTCGTCGATCTACAGGGACGAACCGTGATCCCCGGCCTGATCGACAACCACGCGCATTACATGCGCGCCGCCGAGTACTGGCACCGCGAAGTACGGCTCGATGGCGTTACTTCGCACAGGAAGGCGCTGGAGCTTCTGCGTGCGAAGGCGCGCGAGTCCCAGCCCGGCGAGTGGGTGGTAGTGCTCGGTGGCTGGTCGGAGGAGCAGTTTACGGACGAGCCGCGCGGCTTCACCCGCCAGGAGCTCGACGCAGTCGGTCCGAACAATCCTGTCGCGCTGCAGCTCTTTTATTTCCGCGCGTATGCAAACAGCGCGGCGCTGAAGGACATGGGCATCGACGCGAATTCGCCCGACCCGGCGAATATCAAGGTCGACAGGGCTGCGCAAGGCGAGCCCACCGGCACGCTGAACGGCGGCGCCGCGATCGGCCTGCTGCGCAACAGGCTGGGGAAGGTGGCCCGCGAGAAGGCTGCAGAGAACGTCCGACTGCTGATGCGCGACCTTAACCGCATGGGCATTACGGCCTTCCAGGACCAGGGCGGCACCGGAGTGAAGCCCGAGCACATGGATGCCTTCCGCGCAGTGCACGCTGCGGGCCAGATGACCGTGCGCTCCTTCTGGAACTATTACGAGGAGCCGAAATCGGCGGCCGATGTCGATAGCCTCATCGGCCGCATGCCGCAGATCAAGCCTTTCCAGGGCGACGACTGGTTCGACCTCACCGGCTACGGCGAGACGCTGTATTTCCCACTGCACGACGCGCTGCTCGCCAAATCCGCCAACCCCTCGCCCGAAGCGCTGCAGCTCTGGCAGAAGCTCGGCCTTGGACTCGCCCAGAACGGCATCCACCTAAATGTGCATGCGCAGCTGCGCGGCAGCATCAAGGGGTTCCTCGGCGAGATGGAGGCCATCAACAAGCAAAGACCCATCAAAGGCCTGCGCTGGACTTTTTCGCACCTCGACCAGGCCGACGCGCAGGACCTCGATCGCATGAAACGGCTCGGCTTATACGCCCAGATCCACAGCCGCCCGACCATCCAGGGTGGCCTGATGATGAAGGTGCACGGCGACGAGACCTTTCACATGCCGCCCCTTCGCCTCATCCAAGACAGCGGCGTGCCCTGGGGCCTGGGTTCGGACGCGACTGCCGTTACGCCGACCAATCCGTTCTACACATTATGGTGGGCGGTGACCGGCAAGATGATCGGCGGCAAGAAAGTGCTCATCGACACCATCACGCGCCAGGAAGCGCTGATCGCCCACACCCGCGCCAACGCGCCGTTTCTTTTCCAGGACGGCAATCTTGGCTCGCTGGCCGTGGGAAAATATGCGGACCTCCTCGTCCTGGACCGCGACTACCTGCGCGTACCCGCGGATCAGATCAAGGACGTCAAGCCCGTCATGACGATGGTCGGTGGGAAGGCTGTCTACGAAGCGAACCGCAAGAACTGAGACAGATCAGTCTTTCTGCGGCCAGTATTAGTTCAAGGCGAAGGAATATGGCGGCAACATGTGCCGCTTCGTGACGTCGGTTCTCCTGTGCTTTCGGTCCGGAATCAGCGCAGTCCGGCGAGCAGCGCGTCGCCACGCATGACGAAGCCGAACGCGGTGCGTATGCAGAGCAGTGCCGCGGCATGCAGCTCCGGTGCATCCATCGTGTCGACGCAATCCTCGACCACGACCACGGCATAGTCCCTGGAGCACGCGGCCGTGACGGTGGACAGCACGCAGCTGTTGGTGTTCACGCCAGTGACGAAAAGCGTGTTGATGCCGCGCGCGCGCAACAGGAAATCAAGGTCGGTGCCGACAAAACAGTCGTAGCGCTTCTTGGTGTCCACCACGTGGTCGCGCGCGTCGAACACCTCGGGCATGATGCTGCAGCCGGGCATGCCCGCAAGGTTGTGGCGCAGCACGTTCTTGCGCGGATTTTCCGAATTCTCCGCCCGCGTGCGCCAGAACGGATTGGCGCGGATTTCCTCCGCGTCGCGGTACTGCGTCAGCAGGTGGACGACCTGAACGCCCGCTTGCCGGCAGCCGTCGAGGAAGCGGCGATTCGCGTCGATTACCCGCCGGGCCTGCGCGGCCGACTGCACCGGCATGGTGGCGACCGACAGATCGAGGTGCCCACGATGCAAGTCGATCGCGACTGCCGCCGCCCTGATTTGGTCCACGCCAAGGTTCATCGCGGGTGCTTTCTAGGCGAGTGGGTTGAGCGCTCGCGTCGCGAGCAGGCGGCGCTGATCGATGCCGAACCGGTCGGCGAGCCAATCGGCGAGCAACTCCTGGCCCATGGTCGGGTTGTCGTGCTGGCAGTGCTCGGCGCCGGTTTCCGCCTCGCCGACCAGCCGCAGCGTGACGTCGACGCCCTTGGATTTCGCGTAATCGTGCACCTTCTTCGCCTGCGACACTGTGAGCACGTCATGGCCGCCGTGCAGCACGAGAAACGGGCAGCGCATATGCTCGAGGTGGCCGTCAAGCGTGAAGGCCCGTGCTTTCTCCA
>Ga0315281_10006302_pt1 | contig 16894 bp, 22 predicted proteins | sample YL17G07_0_MG_FD_204540 | JGI IMG/M metagenome (GOLD analysis project Ga0315281, IMG submission 204540) | Sediment microbial communities from Yellowstone Lake, YNP, Wyoming, USA - YL17G07_0 | ecosystem: Environmental > Aquatic > Freshwater > Lake > Sediment | place: USA: Wyoming | collected...
AACTATGGTAACATTTGTAGTGGGATTGTTTTGTTTAGTTGTTGGATTCGTTTTTGGATTTCTGGTTTATCGAAATAACGTAAAGAACTTAAAAGAAGTAGAAGAAACTTTGAAAAATAAAGTAGCAGTTCTCGAAGAAGAATCAAAGAAACTGAAATCGTAAATTTACAAAAAAAATAAGGACGTAGAGAAGGTTCTACGTCCTTATTTTACTTCGATTTCTTGTCTTCTAATGGTTTGTCAACTTCTGGCTTTTTCTCGTCTTTCATTATTTCAAGACCATACTTTATTCCATGAAAAAAACCATCGAGCCAAACATCAAAATGAATTACTTTTTTTCCATTAGTGAGTTCGGCCTTTTTATAAGAAGATAGAAATCTTCTTTCTATTTGTTTCATTAATGGTGTGAATGGCATATTTCTTACCTTCCTTTTTGATTGGACCCAAGAAATTTCTCCTGGGTCCTTGCGATGTCACTTCACTCTCCACACTCGGACTCCGCTGCGAGCGGATTTGGTCGCGAACTTTTTCCTGCCATTCTTCTGGAACCTGTACAACGAGCTCTTAAGAGCTTTGACGTTCTTACAGAAGAAAGACTGACCAATCTTCATGTTGGCGAATGGGTACTTTGGTTTCCTTTCTGACCTTTTCTCTTTTGGAATCCGGAACCAATTTGATAATTTGATCATCTTCCCTTCCTCCCTTAGAATTTATATCCAATCAATCCACCACTTAGGTAAGTGTTAGATTCTAATTGGTCAAAGGACATTTTCCGGTAAAACGCCCCAACAGAAAAGTTTCCGAAGATAACACCAGCTTCCAAAAACAGATGGGGTTCGTGTGGTTGAATTTTTCCGCTACTTGCATTGTCTGTATCACCATCCCAGTAAACTGGCCAGATGAGGTTAAACTTTCCGTAGAGGAATTTATAGTTCAAGTTTATACCAGTTGTTGGGAATGCGTATTCGAGATAAGTCCAAGAGGAATAACCCCACGACTTCGGTCCTATCCATTTAGAGTTTTGTCTATCCCTTTCTATTTTTCCAATGTTGAGACCTACAACTGGAGTTACTTCCCAATCTTTTGATTTTACCACTCGATATCCTACTTGAGAATGTAAACTATATCCCAAGTTTGGAATCTCCGGATCTTCTTCAAGAGGTTCGCTCATTTTCCAAATTTCTGGAGTCAAAGACCAGTATATTTTGTCTCCTCCAGAAAAAGTGAGGGATGTCCCAACTATAGATTTGTTTCCTTCCTTTACTCCATGCTCTTGCAGGTGAACCGAACCAATGATTAGTTTGGGTTCGACTTCCATCCCATTAGCTGCCGACCACGCAGCAAAAATACAAAGCAAAGTTAAAATAATAAAGAATACCCCAAACCAGTTGTGACTTTCTTTGTCTTCAATTTTGTCCATCTTTTTCTCCTTATAAAAAATGAGCTCCAAGACGTAACTGATCTTGGAGCTTATGGTTGATTAACCAAAGTTTTCTTCAAAATAACTGGTTCTCCAGAAATTATACCTTCCCCTTCATCTTTTTCCCAATAACTTCTTTCCATCTCTTGAATACTTTTTCTGGAACTTTAACTAGGTCAAGAGTCTTTTTGTCCACCAGAAAGTACTCCCGACGTCTTTCAAAGTATCCAATAGGTTTAAAAGTTGTCCAACGTCTTTCAAAGTATCCAATAGGTTTAAAAGTTGTCATTATTTCCTCCTTCGAATTTGTTGTTATTTTTTAGTCGGCAAGTTTGAATGAGAACTGCATTTTTTCCACACCCGGATGTACGTCTGCTACTTTGCTTATACCTACTTCTTTTCTTTTCCTCTGAGCAAGTAGAAACATAACTTCCAGATCGTCCATCTTTTTGTGGGTAAGACTCCTGGTCCTCTTCGCCCAATCACTCCACTTTTTGGCAGTTTCCGGATCGATCATTCCCACAAACTTACAAAGGGAACATCCTCGAACATCTTTGACTAACATCGAAAATACCATTTTATGTCCGTCACACCGCGGACATATCATCTTAACCTTCTTCATAATTTTCCTCCTTATTAAGATAATTTGGTTTCATCTATTTCTATTTCAAAATCCTGATCTATTGGAAGGTTAGAAATTACTTCTCGTTTGAAATCCTGATACTCATGAAGAGCTCTTTGTTTTGGATAAAGTAAGAGACATATTGCCAAAGCCATCTGTGACGGTCCCGAACCACCATATCCCCAATTGAAACCATCTGTAGAATGGTTTACAACTTTCTGACTTGGTTCGGGAGACAGAAGCTCTTCATTTATCCACACTTGTTTTGTACTCCCATTTCCTCGAATCTTCATCTCAACCTTTCACCTCTCTTGGTCATTCTTTTGAGACAGTAGCTTAGGATCGCAACTCCTATTAGTGTAAGCAATGCAAAGATTGTGTTCATCTTTCTCTCCTTATTTGGATTGATTTTCTGAATGGAATTTTATCAATTTCTTTAGCAACTGGCGTTTCTGGTGTCGTCTTTCCAACATTTTTCTGATCAACCTCTTAGTTCTTTGGACGTAGAGATACGTGTCGAGCCAGTATACACATACGAGAACTAACAGAACAGTTACGATGAAGTCATAATTCTTCATGACGTCAAGGTAGTTAAGCATCTTCGTTAATGTTAACATCGAGTTCCCTCCTGAGTCCCGGCTCACTCTGCTGAATTCCCATTTCCCACTTATGCCAGCACTGTTTGCAAATACTGCTGAGTTCTCTTTCCGAACTGGCGTTGAAGAACACACCGAAGAGATAACCTACACCAACTAATGCTGGAACGACCCACAGAAAATGTAACGGATCCATAAATCCTCCTTTGTTTATTTATATTTTATAGGAAAGATTATATCTTTCCTCTCATCAGGCCAATCGTTTGTCCAACCAATTGCATGGTTAGAGCTCCACTGGCAGCAAGTAACCCAACTATCATAACAGCTATAATAACTAACCAAAAGATCTTTTGAACTTTAGACATTTCGACAATTTCTCTCTCGACTTCTTTCCAAAAACTTTCCACTTTTTGCCTCCTTTTTTTATCCTAAATTTAACTCAGTAAGAAATATATATAGAAGGAGATAACTATATCATAGCGAAGTATTCGCTTTCCAATCAAGTCTTTTACCGTACTTCTTTTCGTATGTTTTTTCGATTATACTTCTAATATCAAAGATATCTTTGTGAAGTTCTACTACATAGTCCATATTATTAGCAGCTTTAAGCTCATCAAGTATCTCAGAAATAAGGTCATTTGAAAAGTCTACTAATCCAAAAATATCTAAATCTTCTTCCATTTTAGAAATAACAACTGCAGTACACGGATCCATTATTTTTCTCCTTCTGTAAATGGGTTCTTTTTTCCTCTTATAACTTTGTCGATCCAGGTAATTACTCCATGTCCGTTACAATAATTACATTTTTCCCAATTGCAGGAAAAGATGGGTATACTACTCTTGGTTCCGTTGCATCTAGGACATATCATGAATACTCCTGGATTCTCTTCACAAAGGTCTCTGTTTTCTATAAAATTCTTTCTTCTTTCATTAGCTGTTTGCATCATAACCCCCGAACAGGAATTTTAGCTTTTTTTAATTCTTCTAAATCTGTGAATTCAACATATATGGCCATATCATCTTCTTCTACTTTAAAATCTGTATTATATCTAAGGAGAAGAAAGTCATTTATTCTTGCTCGGACTTGCGCAAAATGTAGATTATGAGCCAACTCGGAAAGACCGTTTATTTCTAAAGCTTCTTTATCAGAAGTTTTCCAAAAATAATTCTCAGTCATTCCCTTCGCTATTTTCACTGCTTCTAAGTCTTTGTCTGTCCATTCAATTACAAAGTCCATGTGGTTTTTTCCTGGTGTTTCTGAATTGATTCCTTCCATTCTGACTCCTACAAGGTAGTAGAACATTTAAACCTCCTTTTAGAACAAATATTAAATTTGAATTTTTAATGGAGAAAATTATGGAAATTGAAGAAAAACTTGGTCATGTGACATGTAGACTTTGTGGAAAGCAATTTGGTCTAATTACACCTCAACATTTAAAACGATTTCATAAGGTAACTATGGAACAGTACAAAATGAAGTATCCAGATCAACAGTTGTGGGGAAAAGCATTTACTGCTACTGCAAAATATAAAGAAAGTGAGTTGTTTAATAATCCAATAGAAATAGATAAAATCCCAAAAGTTGGTGAAATTAGAATTCCAAAAGATTTAGAGGACTTTCAAAAAAAGGAAGACAAGGCTGTAGAAAAAATGAAAACTATGCCTTTTGGAAAGTCTGGAATTTATGATGTTTTAAGAAAGTACTTTGGATATATAGAAACAAATTATTTTATTGAAAAAATAGATTTGTCTGGACACTTGGCGTATAGAGTCATAACAGACTTCTATGCACCTTCAGGAAAAATAATCATTGACTTTCCAAACAGCTACTGGCATAACTATGAACCATCGTCTGAAGTTCTAAAAAGAGACACTATCCCAAGCGAGGGTTATAAAGTAATAAGAATTTTATCAAAGAATCCAACTACTTCCGAGGTTGAAGACGAACTTCTTAAACATGAAAAGGTTGGAACCATTTGATTGCGTACCTCTGTAGAACAAATTATATATTAAAAAACTATATATTTTGGTCGATCGAGTTACGATTTAGTTGAGCGGGGCTACTGAGTTAGCCCCACCTTTTTTACGTTGTTTCTGTAGGATTCTTAGCTTGTGAATAGTCCCATTCCATCAATTGCATAATAGAAGTTTTGGATGGGAGATGCTGAGTGTGAAGCATCATATCAGCGATCAGTTCATCCAAACACTCATGTAGCCGTTTATGTCGAAGGACGTGTTTGTCTCGATCTGATAACTTCAAACCTTCAATCATGATCATTAAAAAATTTACTGTCATTTCCGGATGAATTTCATAATCTTGATTCATTGTTTGAAGACTTTCTACTAGACCTCTTACGTTCATATTTTCCCCTTTTCAAAAAGTTTTCTTTCCCTCAATAAGATATATATATATAGAACAATACGTTAAAAAATTAGAACAAAATATAAAGTATCTACGCAATAATAGAACCAGTGTTTAAGGAGATCTCATGGTTGAATGCAAGATATGCAGAAACGTGTTTAACTCATTGAAATCTTTGGCACAACATTTAACAAGACCAAAAGTTAAACAAAGTCATAACATTTCTAGAACTAAAGATTATTATGATATATTTCTTCTAAACGAGAGAAGTAATATTTGTCATTTAGATGGATGTTTTAATGAAACAAACTATATAAACTTACGAAAAGGATACTTAAAATACTGTTGTCATAACCATAGTCAAACATCAGATAAAATAAGAAAGATCAGATCTGAGAATAACAAGAAGAGCTGGAAAGATCCAGAAAGTGGACATAATTCTAAAGAATGTAGAGAGTTAATGCATAAGACTGCAGTAGAAAATTGGAAAGATCCGAACTATATTTTACGAAATCCAGAAGTTCGAAAGAAAAGGGGAGAAAAAATTAGTAAGCTACGAAAAGACCCAACAAGTAAATATAATACTGAAGAGTACAAGAAGAAAACTAAAGAAAGACTTGGAGTTCTTTCTAGAGATCCAGAAACCAGAATAAAAATGGAAACTAATAACATGGAAAAATATGGATGTAAGTATCCGTCCCAAAATAAAGAAATTAAAAATAGAATTAAAGAATCAAATATTAAAACGTACAACGAAAAGAGAGGAGAGATACAAGAGAAAACTACTCAAACAAACTTAAAGAAGTTTGGGTATGAACATATAATGAAAGATCCAAACTATGTTAAAGAGAATAAGAGTGGGGAAAACCATCCAAATTGGAATCCAAACATAGATCATTCTGCATTGTTTGAGTATACTTGGGAATTTTATGATAGAAAGATGAGAAAGAAAATTTTAGAAGATCAAAATTGGATAGATCCTCTTTCTGGAGAAGAATTTAGAATTCCACATTTGCATCATATTAATTATGACAAAAAAGATAATTCAAGAATAAATTTAATTTTTTTGGATGCTTCTTCTCATGGCAAGACTAATTCTAAATCTGAAAGAGATTTTTGGAAAAATATGCTAATTGACATTAATACAAAAATAGTAGAAAAGTCTTTAAACCTTTACGAAGGAATTGATTTTAAGGAGATCTAAGATGGGAAATATATATCCGAGCCAACTCCGCACGGTCGATAGCTACAGCGAATATAATTCAAATGTAGTGAACCGCCTAACTAGAATTGTTACTACTGGAAGGAACTGTCTTCGTAATCTACCAGCTCTTCAAGTTACAGAAACTTCCGACACTACAGTTCAGATCTCAACAGGAATGTGCTTTAAAGATGATGTAGTTATCGAGATAGAAACTGCGTTCAATGTAGACTTAGAAGATCTTGATTTTTATATTGAGGGTGGTCCTGCTTGGAATGAGGCTGGATACTATTTTGTATTACTAAGTTATATCTATGAAAAAGCTAAACCCGCACCACGCGCAGCTGTGTCCATTCTTAAACCTAGTCAGTTATCTGCTTACGATTCTACCTCTTACTTATTTTTGGCTTGTTTGGACGTGAGTTGGAATGGCGCTACATTTCAAATAGATGACGTACTTTCTTACTACCCAACTGATCCAACTATTCACAGAGAATATGCGCCTATCTTTATTGGTGTATATGAATCACTTCCTCCTTGGAGTTTAGAACGACAGGGGGAACTAATATACGTTATAGACGAAGCTAGATTGTATTTTGCGAACGAAACAGACTGGATAAAAATTCCAAAGAAGTTTAGTTTTATTCAACTAGTAGCAGCTTCTACTTGGACAATTAATCATAATTTACAAGATATATTTATTAATGTCACTGTATTTGATGATGTTGGAAACCAGATATTTCCAACTTCTATCACTTCAGCTACCGTAAATACTTGTGTTGTAACTTTTAACAGATCAGTGGCAGGATTTGCATCTATTTCTGCTTAGAAAGGTTTTTGACAAGATAGAACAAAAAGTAAAAGAAAGGGTATAGATGGAGAAATTAGAATTTCCAATCAATCGATGTACATTAGACCTTACAGAAAAGTGTAATCTTAGATGTAAATATTGTTTCACTTATGGCGTAGGAAGACGAAGTATAGAATATAACCAAGCAGTCAAAACAATCGATTGGATCTTTAAAGATGAAGTCTGTCAGTCTGACGAGGTACAACTAGACTGGTGGGGCGGAGAGCCAATGTTGAAGTTTGACTTAATGAAAAGGTTAACTGAATACGCCGTCCAGAAAGCAGCCAAAGAAAAGAAAAGAATAATGGTTGGTGGTACGTCAAATGCAACTTTGTGGGATAAAGATGTAGTTGACTGGATGAATCAAACTAAGGCGTATTTCATGATGTCAATAGATGGTATTCGAGAAGTTCAAGATAAGTACAGACCCACCAGAATGAAGGAAAGTAGCTTTGATATGATTATAGAGCGTCTTCCTTATATTATAGAAAAAATTCCTTTCATTAGGTCCAGAATGGCGCCAACCCCGGATACCATTGGGAAGATGCTTGAAAGTGTAAAGTTTTATTATGATTTGGGAATTAAATCTCAGATGTTTTCTCCTGTATATGAGATGGGTTGGACAGATGCAGCCCTAGATGAAGCAGAGTCCGTATTAAAAAGCGTAGCAGACTACATGATAGAAGTTAAGCTTCAAGGAAAGAATATAGAAGTAAAACATTTTGACGACGGTGCTAGAAATTTACATATGAAGAAATCCAGACCTGAAATGCCATGTTTATCTGGAGATACTAAAATATCTTTGCTAAGAGGAACAGAAGTAGAAATAAAAAATTTAGTAGGAAAAGAAAATTTTTGGGTGTATTCTTGTAATGAGCAAGGAGAAATAGTTCCTGGATTAGCAAAAAAAGTTTGGAAAACAGGAACAAAAGAAGTAGTAAAAGTTACTCTTGATAATGGAGAAACTTTTAGATGTACTCCAGACCATCTTCTAATGCTTAGAGATGGAACTTATCTAGAAGCAAAAGACTGTCTAGATAAAAGTATGATGCCTCTGTATAGAGATAAGTATTACTTTTATGAGAGAGTTAAGTCTAATAGATGTGGTAAGTATGAGTTTACATATAAGTTAGTAGACAAGTTTTTTAATGGAGAATTTCTCTACAATGATCAAGTACATCATATAGATCTTAATAAAGATAATAATTCTCCTAAAAATCTAAAACGAATGACTGGAAAAGAACATTATGATTTACATGTATTATTATCTGGTGCAGGATTTGTAGACAAATGGAAATCCACAGATAAAGATTTTATTAAGAATCATTCTGAAAGATCTTCAAAACAAATGACAGAACTAAATAAGAAAATGTGGAACGATCCTGTTGATAAGAAAAGACTTTTGGAACAAGTTAAACGAAATGGAGAGAAGGTTGGGTTTAAGCATTTAACTAAAGAGCAACTTAGCGAGTTTGGGAAAAAAGGTGGAAAGAAAGCAGCTGAAAAGATATGGAACGACCCAAATTTTATTAAGTATAATTCTGAAGTTCATTCAAAGTTAGGTAAAGATAGAAAGATAGGTTGGGGGTTATATTGGAATGATCCAAATTTCAAAGAAAAAATGAAGAAAGTTAACGCAGAGAATGGAAGAAATAATGGAGCTAAGAACTTTAAGTTGTATAATGAATGGAATAAAACAGATAGAATTATTTCGTATAGAGAGTTTAAACAACAATACAATCATAAAATAGTTTCAATTGAATTTGTTAGTTTCGAAGACGTTTATGATATGGAAGTTGAAACTTATCATAATTTTGCTTTATCATCTGGAATATTTGTCCATAACTGTGGAGCAGGAAGGTTTTATGTAGGAGTTTCAGTAGATGGGATAATTTATCCCTGTCACAGATTTAATAAGTATGACGGAAGAGATTGGACAAAGAAAGAATATATCGGAACAATTGATGAAGGAATTACAAGACCAGAATTTAGAGACAAATTTATTCATTTCTTGGATATTCCACAGCCAAAGTGTAAAGACTGTAAATGGTATGGAAATCTTTGTGACGTATCTTGTTATGCGATAAACTTTGACTTAACTGGAAATGTTGCTACACCGCCCGACGTTGTTTGTAAATGGATGGAAAGACAGGGGAACGCAATTCATTACTATTATGAACAACTATTGAAAAACAAACTGCCAGTTCCCGGAATAAATATGAACGCTAGAACGAATATGAATCAGCCAGGAGGGAGAAAGATGTCAGGATCATGTATTTGTAACAATATGTGTTACTTAGAGGGCACTGAGCACGAAACTAAAATAGTAGATAGGAACAACGATTTTGCTTGTCATTGTTATTCTACTAGTTATAATGGTGGACTAAATGATCAAGCCAGAGCTTTAACAGTAGAAGAAATGAATGTAGGAGCTCCACCTAAAGAAGATCGTGTTTCTTTAGCTAAGAATTTAACTACAGCAGTTGAAAAATTAAATTCTTCTGTAGACCAGCTTGTGGATGTAATTAAAGAATTGAAAGCTGATCTTAAAAAGGAAAAATAATAATGAAACATTACGACATTACAATTGAAGGACAGGCCTACTTTACTTCAGAGATTGATAATGTATCCGTAGCTGGCGCATGTACCATTGACTGGAGATTAGGAAACAAACAGAGAATTACATTGGCTGCTGGAGCGACTGTTTTGACATTTCTTGATCCAACAGGTGCGACAACTCTTACATTGAGAATAGTACAAGGACCGGCTGGTGGTGGAACAATAACCTGGCCAGGTGGAGGAAAAATGTTATGGTCTAATAGCGGAACAGTACCTACTTTAACTCCCGCACCAAACGCTATAGACATGGTGGGATTTTATTTTGACAATTATACATCTGGTCCAAAACCAACCCAGTACTGGGGAATAGCTAGCAATAACTTCTTATAAAATAGAAATTGTAGCGAAAAAGAAAGGAAAGTGATGGGGAATCGGACTATCTGGTTGATGATAAATGTAACTTTCGATTGTAATAGAAATTGTAGTTTTTGCTATGTTCAAGATGAGTGGAGCGGTACTATTACAAAACAGGTTATAGAAAAACTTGTTTCTAGATACAAAGAACATTTGGAAAAGTATGGACATAGTAGACACAATATAGTTTCTTTGTTTGGAGGCGAACCTTTATTATATAAAGAACTTTCAGTTAAAGTTATAGAATCTCTAAAAGAAATTACTCCAGATATTTTTAGAGATGTGTTTACCAATGGAGATCTACTTGACGAAGATTTTGTTAAGTGGAGTAAAGAGACAAGAACTACAATTTATTTGTCAGCAAATAACTCGTCTCTGGAGTTTTTGTCTGAAAAAATGGAACTTGTTTCTAAGTATAGAAAGTACGCTGGTTTATCAATAGTATTATCTAAACAAAACTTAAATCGTCTGGATTTTCTGGTAGACTTATGCGCTACTTATAACTTTCATCCGAGATTGCGCCATGAGTATGGAGGAGGAATAGATAAAGACTATATTAGCTTATATGACAAAATACTTCCTAAAACAATACAACGAGTTTTAGATAGAAACTATATTTTCTTTCCTCACTTTTTTTATGAAATGACAGCTCCGTTTTGGAATAAACCTTACTTTGACCATACTTGTGGAAAAAAATATTTTGTTATTGATCCAAATGGAGATGTAAGAATATGTTTAGCTCAAGGAACAAAAATTGGGAACTTGTTTGATGAAGATTTTGAATTTGTTGAAAAAATGAAGTTCCATAAACATCCAATTTTTAGATTTGAAGGAATTGTGGAGTGCGAAAAATGTGAGTTTAAAATATTATGTGGTGGTGGATGTCCATTGTCTAAGCTTATTGCCTTTAATGATACTAGAAGAGAATCTCCTTTCTGTAGTACATTTAAGAAGGTATTTCCTATGATAAGTGAGTTGGAACGAAGATGGGAAAACGTAGGAAGAAAAGTAAATTTTTAAAAGGAGAGTACTATGATTGATATTAAAGAATCGCAACTAATAAAATTTTATTTAGATTTTGTAAATACAGACTTAACTTTTTCAGAATATAAAAAAATTATTACTGAGTCAGATTATGGCAAAACAAAAGTCCCATCTAAGATAGATTTAGGACCATACGAAGCAAAACTTTTAACAACAACTGAAATTGAAGAAATGTTTAATACTTTTAGTCCACCATTTCTTGCTAAAGCAGAACAGATTTCAAAGGAGTTTTCAATTCCGTTTTCTTGTAAAGCAAACAAAGATTTAACTCTTTGGACTAGAGATGGAGTATTATGTGTTTTTTCTTTATCAAGAAAAGAGCCACAAGAGATTTTTGGAATGGTCGGTTTTGAAAGATACATGTCTATTCCAAATCGATTATCAATTAGATGGAGCGGAAAATTTGGTAGAGAGCCGTTACTCTCTGCCAAAATATTAGTAGCCTACATTTTGTTTAATCCAGAAATTTTCGCAGTTTCCTCAATTAGTAGAAGAAGATACAAGAAGTTAAAAGATGTACCTTATGGAACCGTGATCAAAAAAGAAGATGTTTCAGAAAAGATCTGGAATTTAAATGAAAAACTAAGACCCCAAACAATTTACGAAGATGATCTTTTTAAGACAGAGATTGACGAATTTACACTTCCAGATGAGAAAATGCTTGTTAGATTGACCACTGTTGAAAACTTAAAGAAAAGTTTTTCTTCTTTTGAAGATATAGTAAAAGAAGCAAAACTAATATAGAAGAGATTATGGAAACAATAACAACTAAAGAACAACTATATAACTTAGTTAAATACTGTAAAAATGAGAAAAAGCAAGTATCTAGATTAGGAATTGCAGGAAATATTCATGCTGGACATTTGTTAGTAATGAAAAAGATAAAAGAGAATTGTGATATACTAATAGCAGATCTTACTGTGTATATTTCTAATTTATGGGAAGATTTGCTGAGACAACCAAGAGGAAATTCATTTACTGTTATTCCAGATTTGGAAAGAAATCTCAATGAATTTGATTTAGTTGACTATTTAATTATAAACAGAAATACAGAGGAATGTTTGAGCAAATCATACAACTTTGTATTAAATCATAAAGATAGATTCTTTGAAGTGGGTCGTGAGCTAGGATTATCTGATGATATAATAGTCAACTCCTTAATATTTGGATTAATGTCTCCTATTGATTTTGTAACAAAATCTTACATAGGACCAAAAAGTATTATACAAGCTAGAATTGCTGATGCACTTTATAAAGATCAGTATACATATCAATCTAATTTCATCTGGGATTTTTATCGGGGTGCTGACGGGGGATCAATTTCTAGAACTAGAAATAGTATAACGTTGGCGAAAGTTGTTTCAAATGCTGTTAGAGAGTTAAAAGCTGGAGTGGGAGATTTTGACTCTCTCAATAACTTAATGAAAGAATACTTTATGGAAGATCCAAAATTCACTATAATAGATTTTAACATTGTTCAGAAACTTGACAAAATATCTGACAACTGTACTCTTATTTTTATGGATGGAAGAAAATCTGACTATATACATATAAAGGACGGGAGGTTGATATATTAATGGCGAGTTTAAAAGCTAGATTAAGACTCACAGAAAAGTGCTTAAACCGTTGCTGGTATTGCTATGTTCCAAAGAATAATGAAGAGATGTCTTTTGATACTGCTATTCTAATACGAGATAAACTGAAAGATATATATGACAAAGGAAATTACCCAAGAATTAAGATTACTCTTACAGGCGGAGACCCAACACTCCACCCAAACTTTTTAGAAATATCGAAGTTGTTTTTTGATGTGTTTCCAAATCTTGTTATAGCAACCGAGGTTTGTACTACTGCGAATTTTGATGTAGTAAAAAAGTTTGTAGAACTTGGTGGTAGGTTTGTAGCTAGTTTAAATGAAGACAAGATAGAAGATATCGTAGAAATGGTTAAGTTTGGAAAACAGAAGCAAAAATTGAATCACCTAAACATTCTTTTTACACCATTTAACATAGATAGATTAGATGAAATTCTGCAAAAAACAGTGATTGAAAATAACTTTAAGATTAGATTTAACCACTTGTATGACTTTAACGATAGTGTTGAATTTAAGGATATGATTCTACCAGCAGTTGAAAAGGTAGGTAAGTTCTTAGTTGAACACAAGTATAAGTATTATGATTATCTTTTTGGGTTGATAAACTTTTACAAACCAAGGAATAGTTATTGTGGATATGGAAAGAACTTCTATTACTTTGATACTGAAGGTAATGTTTATAGATGTAATGAAGGTCCTTCTGTTAGTCATATAACAGATTCTGATATGGAAGATCGAATGAAATGTAGCTCAGAAGTTTCTGACAAATGCAGGAGATGTGAAGATTATAGATATTGTATGGGTGGTTGTTACTTTGCTAATCAGGGACAGGGAAAGTACTGTAAAGAATATACAGCTATGTTAAAGTATATGAAACAATTAAAGAATATCAGAACATTAAATGGTTGGAAATCCCACCTAGATGTAGCTAAATGGTTGGAACAAAATTTTGTATATGATGTAGAAAGACTGAAGTTCAGCAAGATACAGGGAATATTAAAGAATTATCAACCTCCAAAATTACCGGAAGAAACAATTAGGTCTAAGTCTGGGACTTGTATAGATTCTGTTGAACTTACAAAAGAAGCTCTGAATATAATTGATCCATCTTATAAAGCAGAAGTTGTGTGGTTAAGATGTAGACCAGAATATGATTATGATCATTGTGTTTGTAAATTTGAACAAAACGGTGAAATATTTATGATGGACTATGGAAATCACATATCAAATAAACATATGAATGGTATTCATGGTCCTTACAAATCTTTGGATGAGTATAAGGAATATTATGAAAAGAATAATGCTACAGGTAAGAAAGTAAAAAATATCTATTATGGATGGCCACTGTATAGACAAAGATATTTCAAAAACCTTGAGGAGACTAAATATAAATAGTAAGCTAATTTTCTAAGTATTAACAAAACTTAGAACAAAAATAAAAGGCGTACATGCAGGAGGAAGAAAAATGGGGGTTAAAGTTTTTGAAGACTTAGTAGATGCGGAGATTGTAACATTAGTTAATAAAATGAATGAATTCCCGTTTCTACAAAGCAGAAGTTCTTGTTCTGGTTGGTCTGGAACAGATCCAGATAGTGTAAGAAGTGATGGAATTGATAGAAAATGGACTAATGTTCCATACTTATCATTTTGGAGCTTGGACGATAATGTAGCCTTTAAGTTTCTAGTAGAAGTGATGAAAACAACAATTTTTGATCATAACGCTCCATACTATCTTGAATTTTTAGATGACTATAAAAAAGTTTTAGGTTCTGTAGGATTAGTAGATGATGAAAAACAGTTATTGCATGTTAGTCTTGAATGGAGAGATAAAAAAATTGTTATTAACGTTTACTTGGATACAAAAGATCGAACTCCAGAATTTATCGCCAAAGTTTTTCAGTTGATTGAAAACTTAGTAGATAACTACAAAGCTTAGGATAAACTAAATGTCAAAAATAGGTTGCGTTTGCGATTTTACATGTTATGGATACTCAGCGTGCAGTTGCGACAGTATGTGTTATGGATATTCAGCTTGTAGTTGCGACAGTATGTGCTATGGATATTCAGCGTGTTCTTGTAACGCATCTTGCTATAGTCAAGGTGGGTGTACTTGTAACGCAGCGTGTCATGGATATTCATGTACTTGTCAATCTACTTGTTATGGATATTCATGTACTTGTCAATCTACTTGTTATGGATATTCAGCTTGTTCTTGTAACGCATCTTGCTATAATGAAGGTGGGTGTACTTGCGATTTTACATGTTATGGATACTCAGCATGCTCATGTAATTCAGCGTGTCATGGGTATACATCGTGCTCATGTGACGCGACTTGTTATGGATACGGTTGTTCATGTTACACTACTTGTTATGGATATATACCATGCTCTTGTGACATGACCTGTTATTTGTACATTCCAAAGCTTGGTTGCACTTGCGATATAGCGTGTTATGGACAGTCCGCGTGCTCATGCGATTCATCATGTTATGGATATTCATGTACTTGTCAGTCTACTTGTTATGGATATACAGCCTGTTCTTGTGATGCGATGTGTCATGGATATTCAGCTTGTTCTTGTAACGCATCTTGCTATAGTCAAGGACCTTGTGGATGTGATATGACCTGTTATGGATATTCAGCTTGTTCTTGTAACGCTGTATGCTATAGTTATTCAACTTGTTCTTGTAACTCGATGTGTTTTGGATATTCACCTTGTTCTTGTAACGCGGCCTGTTATGGAGAAGGAGCTTGTGGATGTAATATGTCCTGTTATGGTCAGTCAGCTTGTAGTTGTGATTCTATGTGCTTCGGATATTCAGCCTGTTCTTGCAATGCGACGTGTCATGGATATTCATCTTGTTCTTGTAACGTTTCGTGTTACAGCGAGAGGTTTGAGGATGTAATTATGATGTTTGACTTATTTTAAAAAGTGGGGTTGAAATGAAAAATGTCAGTACTAACAACCACAGTAAAGGGGGAGTCGGGATACTCTGGAATTAGCGGATATCAGGGACTTTCTGGTTATCTCGGAGATTCAGGATATTCTGGCTACTCTGGTGCGCCAGATACAGGAGCTTCAGGATACTCTGGAGTCAGTGGATACTCAGGTATTTCTGGTTATCTCGGAGCTTCAGGATATTCTGGATTACAAGGAACCATAGGAACTAGTGGATATAGTTCATATTCAGGTATTTCTGGATACTCAGGAATTAGTGGATATATAGGAGTTTCTGGAGTAAGTGGGTATTCTGGTACGTCGGGATCTACTGGCGGTGGATTCTATCAGGAATTCAGTGGTGATTCCGGATACTGGATTAATCATAACCTTGGAACACAAGTAGTTGAAATTCAATTATATGATTTGGACTGGAATATGATTACTCCAGATTCTATCCAGTCTCCTAATGGATTTTCTGCTTACATAACTTTTACTGAAAACGTTTCTGGTTATGCCGTAGTTGTTTCTGGAACTGGAACTTCAGGATATTCTGGAACTAGCGGTTTAGGAATTTCTGGATACTCTGGACTAATAGGAATCGGCTTATCTGGATATAGTGGATATTCTAGTTACTCAGGATTGTCTGGATATAGTGGATATTCTAGTTATTCAGGATTGTCTGGATATAGTGGAATTAGTGGTTACTCGGGTGTAAGTGGATACTCAGGATATTCAGGAAGAAGTGGATATTCTGGATTAGTAGGAATCGGCTTATCTGGATATAGTGGTTTAGTAGGTAATACAGGACTTTCAGGTTACTCTGGAGTTGTTGGACCTCAAGGGGTAAGTGGATACTCTGGAACCTGGGGATTTGATGGTCTTTCAGGTTACTCTGGAGTTGTTGGACCTCAAGGGGTAAGTGGATACTCAGGATCAAGTGGTTATAGTTCTTACTCTGGAACTTCTGGATATTCTGGAATGACTGGTGCGTATAGCGCTTCTGGATATAGTGGAAAATCTGGATACTCTGGAGAAAGTGGATACTCAGGTATTTCTGGGTACTCTGGAGAAATTGGAACCAGCGGATACTCAGGTCTGGTTGGTACGTCTGGTTACTCTGGAATAGTTGGAACATCAGGATACTCAGGTATTGCTGGAGTTGGTACTTCTGGTTACTCTGGAGAAATTGGAACTAGTGGTTACTCTGGTTATTCTGGATTTAGTTCCTACTCTGGGATTAGCGGTTTTTCTGGTTACTCTGGAATTGTAGGTATAAGCGGTTACTCTGGAATA
>Ga0315281_10006303_pt1 | contig 16892 bp, 14 predicted proteins | sample YL17G07_0_MG_FD_204540 | JGI IMG/M metagenome (GOLD analysis project Ga0315281, IMG submission 204540) | Sediment microbial communities from Yellowstone Lake, YNP, Wyoming, USA - YL17G07_0 | ecosystem: Environmental > Aquatic > Freshwater > Lake > Sediment | place: USA: Wyoming | collected...
CACGCTGGCGGATGGTGATCTCGCGCCGGCTCACCTCGATGCACCCCCGTTCGACCAGTTCCCGCATCGCCCGCGACACGGTCTCGCGCGAGCTGCCGATCATCTGGGCGATAGTGTGGTGGGTGAGGCGCCGGGTGATCGTCGGCCCGCCGCTCTCGTCCGCCAGGTCCAGGAGAAGTTGCGCTACCCGCCCGTTCACGTCCAGCAGCACCAGCCCGCCGATCTTCTCGTCGGCGCGGCGCAGCCGCTGGACCAGCACCCGGAGCAGCTTGAGCGCGACCTTGGGGTTCTGCTCGAGCTGGACCTGGAAGTCCTCGCGCCGGAGCACGAGCAGGTGGGACTCCTTCATGGCGATGACGTGCGCGCTCCGTGGCTCGTCGTCGATGAGGGCCATGTCCCCGAAGAAGTCGCCATCCCCCAGGACCGAGAGGATGACCTCGCGGCCGTCCTCGCCGATCAGCACCACCTTGACCTGGCCGGTCGAGACGATGTAGAGCGCGTCGCCGGGGTCGTCCTCGAAGAGGATGACGCTGTTCTTGGGGTACTCGCGCTCGCGGGTCACGTCCGCGAAACGCGCGAGCTCGGCCTCGGAGAGGTCGGAGAAGAGCGGGACTCTTTTTAGGACGTCGGTTGGTGACATGCCGTGTCGGCGATGGGCTAGGTAAGTGTTCGCGCCAAGTTTACCGTTGGTGGGGGCGGGTGTCAAATGGCCGGCCGGCACTCACCTTGTCGCCAAGTTGTGGTCCCGGTTATATTTGCGGCCCGTTGGACCTTCAGCGTTACGGAGAGACGGACGTGAAAGCAGCCATTCATCCCGATTACCATACCATCACCGTGGTGTGCGCCTGCGGGAACTCCTGGAAGACGCGCTCGACCGCCAAGGCGATCCACATCGAGATCTGCGCCAAGTGCCACCCCTTCTTCACGGGCAAGCAGAAGCTGGTGGACACCGCGGGCCGCGTTGAGCGGTTCCGTGCCAGGTACCGGAGCCCGGCCGAAAGCTGATCTGCGCGGCCGCCTCGCGGCCGCGCTCGCTCGCGCCGAGCAGGTCGCCGCCGGGCTGGCGGACCCTGCGACGGCGCGGGATTCTTCCAAGCTCAAAGTCCTGGGACGTGACAACGCTCGCCTCGAGCCGATCGTGCGCTCGGGGCGTCGTTTCGTGAAGCTCGCGGAGGAGCTGGCCGCCGCCCGGGAGTTGGCCGAGTCGGGCGACGCCGAGATGGGGGCGATGGCGCGGCAGGAGGTGGCGGTGCTCGAGCCGGCGGTCGCGCAGCTGGAGGCCGAGCTGACCGAGCTGCTGACGCCGCGCGATCCGCTCGACGACCGCGACGCCATCGTCGAGATCCGCGCCGGCACGGGTGGGGACGAGGCCTCGCTGTTCGCCTCCGAGCTGTACCGCATGTACACCCGCTACGCCGAGCGGCGCGGGCATACGATCGAGATCATCTCGCTGTCGCAGGGCAACGTCGGCGGACTCAAGGAGGCCATCTTCGCCGTCCGCGGCGCGACGGCGTACGGTGACCTCCGGAGCGAGGCCGGCGTGCACCGGGTGCAGCGCGTCCCGGTGACGGAATCGGCGGGGCGCATCCACACCTCCGCCGCGACCGTGGCGGTGCTCCCGGAGGCGGAGGAGGTGGACGTCAAGATCGAGGACAAGGACCTCCGCATCGACGTCTTCCGTTCCCAGGGCCCCGGCGGCCAGAGCGTGAACACGACCGACAGCGCCGTGCGCATCACGCACCTGCTGAGCGGCATCGTGGTGCAGTGCCAGGACCAGAAGTCGCAGCTCCAGAACAAGGTGAAGGCGCTGGCGGTGCTGCGCTCGCGGCTCCTCGACCGGATGATCGCGGACCAGGAGGCGGCCCGGGCGCGGGATCGGCGCGCGATGGTGGGCACGGGGGACCGCAGCGCGAAGATCCGCACCTACAACTTCCCGCAGAGCCGGGTGACCGACCACCGGATCGGGCTCTCGGAGCACAACCTCCAGGGGGTGCTGGACGGGGAGCTGGGGGAGTTCGTGAAGGCGTTGAGGCTCCAGCGGCAGGAGGAGAGCGATGGCTGAGTCTCCCGGCGGCGCGTTGGACGCGCTCGAGGTCGTCGCGGGTGCGCCTCACTCCGGCGGCCGGACGGCACGCACGGCGCCCGCCCTCGTGACGCGCACCCGCGACTCCCTCGACGAGGCGGGCCGGACGGCACGCACGGCGGCCGCCCTCGTGACGCGCACCCGCGACTCCCTCGATGAGGCGTGTCACACGCTTCAGGCCGCAGGGGTGCCTGATGCGCGGCGGGAGGCGGACGAGCTCTACGCCGCCGTGATCGGCGGAGCGACCAGCGCGGCGTGGCTGGATCGCGAGCGCGAGATGCCGGCGGCGGTCGCGGCGCGCTTCCGCGAGGCGGTCACCCGCCGTGCCGCCGGATGGCCCCAGGCCTACGCGACCGGCCGGGCCAACTTCCGGGGTCACTGGCTGACCGTGGACCGCCGGGTGCTCATCCCGCGCCCGGAGACGGAGGGGCTGGTCGAGCTGGTCATCAAGTGGGCACAGGGGCACGGGGGCACCGGGGCACCGGCTCCCCTGGTGGCGGATGTGGGAACCGGCTCCGGGGCCATCGCGATCGCGCTGGCGCTGGAGGCGCGGGTCTCCGGCGTCATCGCTACCGACGTCTCTCCCGCGGCGCTCGACCTCGCCATCCTGAACGCCGCCGCGTTAGGCGCCAAGGAGCGGATCAGCGTTCGCCGGGGGCACCTGCTGGAGCCGCTGCTGGGCGAGAGCGTGGACGCGGTGGTGAGCAATCCGCCGTACGTCGCCACCGGCGAATGGGAGTCGCTGGACCCATCGGTCCGGGACTACGAGCCGAGGCTGGCGCTCGACGGCGGGCCGGACGGGATGGACCTGCTGCGGGAGCTGATCGCGCAGGCGGGGAAGGCGCTGGGGCCCGGCGGGCTGCTGGCGCTCGAGGTGGATGCGCGCCGGGCCTCACGGACGGCGGAGGTGGTACGGAGCGCCGGCTTCGAACACGTCGAGGTCGGCACGGACCTATTCGGGCGCCCGCGCTACGTGCACGGCCGCCAGCCGGGGACGGACCGATGATCGGTGAACGGGCGCTGGAGCTGGGCCGGCTCGTCGGCCAGAGCGAGGAATACCAGGGGTTGAAGCGCGCCAACGACCGCATGATGGCGGAGCAGGAGCTGCGCGACGCGCTGGAGCGGCTGCGCAGCATGCAGATGAGCCTGGCCGAGCAGGCCGATCGCGGGGAGGCGCCCCGGCCGGAGCAGCAGGCCGAGCTGGACCAGCTGGTGGGGCGGGTGCAGGCGCACGCGGCGTATCAGGGGGTCGTCGCGGCGCAGTCCAACTTCGACAAGCTGATGTACAAGGTCAACGAGCAGATACTCGAGGGGATGAAGAAGGGCGCGGACAGCCGGATCATCTCTCTTGGGTGAGTCGGGCGACGTGACAAGGTCGGCGGGGATCTTCATCGCCCTCGAGGGGATCGAGGGGGCGGGCAAGACGTCGCAGGTGGCGAAGCTGGCGGAGCGGCTGCGCACGTTGGGCCGGGAGCCGGTGGTGGTCCGCGAGCCGGGGGGGACCGCGTTCGCGGAGGAGTGCCGCCGGCTCCTGCTGCACGCACCCTACGAGCTCACGGCGGCGGAGGAGGTCTTCCTCTTCCAGGCGGCCCGCGCCGACCTGGTCGCGAGGGTGATCCGGCCGGCGCTGGAGCGGGGCGCCGTGGTGCTCGCCGACCGCTTCGAGCTGTCCACGCGCTGCTACCAGGGGGCGGGGCGCGGGCTCGATCCCGCCCAGGTACGCTCGGCGATCGGGCTGGCGACGGGCGGGCTGGAACCCGACCTGTACGTGGTGCTGGACCTCCCCGTCGCCGCGGGGCGGGCGCGCCAGGCGGCCCAGGGCAAGGCGCCCGACAAGATCGAGCGGGCGGACGACGACTTCCACCGCACCGTGGCGGAGGCCTTTCGCAACGCCGCCGGCCCGAACATCCTTCATCTTCCGGCTGACCGGCCCGTCGATGCGGTCCACGAGACACTCTGGGAAGCCCTCGCCGGCCGGTTCCCGCAACCGTTCGCCGGGGCCGCGGGTATCAACCGCTAGTCCCGTCAGGAAGGGTCCATGTCGCGCAAGCGAGTCATCGTCACCACCGCGGTCGCGGTCGTCGCGTTCCTGTCGGGCGGCTGGTTCATGCAGCAGGGCGGCCGCCGGGACGTGAGCGTCTACCAGAGCGCGCGGCTGTTCGACGACGTGCTGTCGCACGTGGCGGACTACTATGTGGACTCGCTGGACGAGCGGCAGCTCTACCGGATGGCGATCGACGGGATGCTGCACGAGCTCCGGGACCCGTACACCGTCTACCTCGACGGGCGCGACCTGCGCAGCCTGTCCGAGCAGACCACCGGCAACTACGGCGGACTCGGCATCCAGATCGAGGTGCGGGACGGCGCGATCGTGGTGGTGGCGCCGCTGCCGGAGACGCCCGCCGAGCGGGCCGGGGTCACGACCGGCGACCGCATCGTCGAAGTCAACGGGCAGAGCACGGCCCGGTGGAACCAGGACGAATCGGTGCGCTCGCTGCGCGGGCCGGTGGGGACCGCCGTCAACCTGAAGATCGAGCGGCCCGGCGTCTCGGACCTCATCAGCTACCAGCTGACCCGCGCGGAGATCCACGCGCGATCGGTCCGCCTGGCGATGTTGATGGACGGCGGGGTCGGCTACATCGAGGTGAGCGTCTTCAGCCAGGCCACGGTCGACGAGCTCACGGCGGCGGTGGACTCGCTGCGGGGCGCCGGGATGCGGTCGCTGGTGATCGACCTGCGCGGGAACCCCGGCGGCCTGCTCGACGAGGGCATCGCGTTCTCCGACCTGTTCCTCAATCCCGGCCAGACGATCGTCGCGACCCGGGGCCGGGCCCCGGGTGCCACCCGGCGCTTCACCGACCATCGGCCGCAGCGCTACCCCGACCTGCCGCTGGTGCTGCTGGTCAACGGCTCCTCGGCGTCCGCGTCGGAGATCGTGGCCGGTGCGCTCCAGGACCACGACCGCGCGCTGCTGGTCGGCACCACCACGTACGGCAAGGGGCTCGTGCAGTCGGTCTACACGCTGTCCACCGACGTGTCCCTCAAGATCACGACCGGCCGCTGGTACACCCCGAACGGCCGGAGCATCCAGCACCCCGGCCGCTTCGATGAAGAGCACGGCCGCGACCCGGACGAGGAGACACCGGCCCGTGACAGCACGGCGCGGGACTCGACGGCGCGGGCCGACACGGCGCACGCCGAGGTCTTCCGCACCGATCGCGGCCGCGTGGTCCGGGGCGGGGGCGGAGGCGGGATCGCGCCGGACGTGGTGGTGCGGGCCGACAGCGTGCAGGCGGTGGTCGGCCGGCGGCTCCTTCAGGCGTTAGGCTCCTCGGTCACCAAGTACACCGACGCGCTGGCCGCGTACGCCCTCGACCTCCGCGCGCGCCACGGTGTGACGAGCCCGCTCTTCCGGGTGACCCCGGAGATGCGGCAGCAGTTCCTGGGCCTCCTCGCGCAGCGTGGTGCGACGCTCGACGCGGCGACCCTCGCCGCGACGGGAGACTTCATCGACCGGCAGATCGGGTCGCAGGTGGCGCGGTTCAGCTTCGGCCGCGCCGGCGAGGTGCGCCGTCTGGCGACGGGGGACGATCCGGTGCTGAGCGAGGCGGCGCGGCTGGCGGGGCGCGCCCGAACGCCGGTCGAGCTGTTCACGCTCGCCGCCCAGCCCGGGACGCCGGCGCCGGCGCAGCGCCCGTAGTGCTCATCGCCGCCGCTCTGGCGGTCGGCGCGCTGGTCGGCGTCCTCGCCGGGCTGACCGGCGTGGGCGGAGGGGTGCTCATGGTGCCCTTCCTCTACCTGCTGTACGCGCGGCTGCACGTGCCCGAGAGCGGCGCGACCGCGCTGGCGCACGCGACCAGCCTGGCCGTCATCCTACCGACCGCGATCCGCGGTCTCATCGGCTTCCGCGGCAAGGGCGTGGTGAACCTGCGCGCCGCCATTCCCATCGCCATCGTGGCCGCGGCGACCGCGGCGATCATGGCGCCGTTCGCCGCCCGGCTCCCCGGCCACGCCCTGAGGGTCGGGTTCGGGCTGTTCCTCCTCGTCGTGTCCGTGGACCTCATCCTCCGCACCCGCGAGCGGGACGAAGCGGTGCCGCCGGGGCCGATGCACGTGGTCGGTGCGGCGTTCCTCGGCCTGCCGGTCGGCGCGCTCTCGGCGGCGCTCGGCGTGGGGGGCGGCATCCCCGCCACGATGGGCATGTACTACCTGCTCAAGCTGCCGTTCAGGATCGTCGCGCCGACGTCGCTGGTGGTGATCGGGGCGACCGCCGCCGCCGGGACGGTGAGTTACCTCTTCACGCCGACCGGCCCGCTGGCGTTCGGGTGGGTCGTGGGGCACGTGGACTTCGGGCACGCTTTGCCGCTCGCGCTGGGGTCGGTGCTCACCGCGCCGCTTGGCGTTAGGCTGAACCTCGGGATGCCGGGCTTCACGCTGCGACGGATCTTCGGGGGGCTGCTGGCCGTGATGGGCGTCTTCCTCGTCATCGAAAACCTGCTCCGGTGAAGCGAGCGAGGAACCGGCGCGCCAGCGCGCCGACCTCCCGGAAGCCCGGGGCGCCAGGTCCCGGGGCCGCGCTCACCGTGGGCATCGTCGGTCCGGGCCGCGCCGGTCTGGGCCTCGCGCTCGCGCTCACTCGGGCGGGAGTGCGGGTGCTCGGCGTGCACGGACGGCACCGGAAGCCGGTGCCGCGTGGCGTGAAGCTCACCGCGGACGGCGCGCCGCCCTGGCTGCGGGAGGCGGACGTGGTGATCCTGGCGGTGCGGGACGACGCGCTGCGGCCCCTGGTGTCGCAGCTGGCAGAGGCCGGGGGCCTGGCGCACGGGCAGGTGGCGCTGCACCTCTCCGGCGCGCTCACCCACGATGTCCTCGAGCCGCTGGCGGCGGAGGGCGCGGCGCTGGGCTCGATGCATCCGCTGATGACCGTGAGCGAGGAACCCGGCCGGGCCTCGCAGCACTTCAAGGGTGCGTGCTTCGCGCTGGAGGGCGACCTCGCCGCGGTCGCGGCCGCGGATGCGATCACCCGCCGACTGGGCGCGGTGCCCGCGTTCATCGCGCCGGAAGCCAAGGCGGCGTATCACGCGGGGGCGGTGTTCGCATCCAACTACGTGCTGGCATGCCTCGCCACCGCCGAACGCCTGCTGGAGGATGCCGGGATGTCGCGGGAGTCGGCGCGCGCGGCGCTGCTGCCTATCGCGCGCGCCACCGTGGACAACGTCGGGAGGCTCGGCCCCGCGGCGGCGCTGACGGGGCCCATCGCGCGCGGCGACGTGGAAACGGTGCGCAAACATCTGCGCGCCGTGCCGCCGGAGGTCGCGGCGCTCTACGAGGCGCTGGGCCGCGCCACCCTCGCGATCGCGCGGCACGCGGGTCTCGAGACGGCGAAAGCGGAGGCGGTGGGGCGGGCGCTCGGCGTGGGGGTGGAGTCGGTGCAGCGCAACGCCGGCGGATGACCGCCGACCCCGGCGGTCAGTCCTGGCCGGCCAGGTAGTCCTTCGCCGCGTCCAGCGTGCTGAATGCCGGGACCTTCCGGCCCGAGACCATGGACACCGTCACGTAGAAGAGCCGGGTGAGCCCGGTGAGGCCGACCACCGCGCCCGCCTTCACGTACCTCGTGTTGCTCCGCACCAGGTCCACCATCGCGTCCACGATCTCCCGGTTGAAGTGCGAGCCGGTGATATCGGTCACGACGAGGAGCGAGTGCGGATCATGGGTCGCCACGAATGCCTTGGCGGCGGCGATGTGGCCAAGGCTGTCCGTGGTATCCACGGCGCCGGCAAAATCGAGCAGGAGCATCCGCTTCCCCCGGTGCTCGATGAAGCGGACCCGCGGCTCGCTCACTATCGCCCCGCCACCTTGAGCAGCGTCGTCTTCTTCTTCAGCGCCCGCACCAGGTAGAAGGCCACCGCCCCCGCCAAGAAGATCGGGGTCCAGACCGGGTCCATGCGGAGCTCGCGCGCGCCGACCCAGCGTTGCACCAGGTCCATGGCGAAGAGGCAGGCCACGATCGCGAACGCGGCGTAGATCTCACCCTTGAGCGCCGTGCGCCACGAGAACGGGAGTGCCGGGGGCACCCAGTCACCCCACTGGGGGATGAGTGCCGGCGTGCGCGCCGCCCAGGCGCGGAAGGCGTCGCCGTAGTGCTGCTCGAGGAACTCCTCCTCCACCAGGATGATGCGCTCGTAGTAGAGGGCCGCGGCCAGGGTGAGGATGACTGGGAGGTACCAGGCGAGCGGCAGCAGCGACAGACCGAGGAAGATGAGGTAGTTCGCGAGGTAGAGCGGATGGCGCACCACGGAGTACAGGCCCGTCGTGTTGAGCGCGTCGGCCCGCTGGGCGCTCATGTTCCGCCCCGAGGTCCCCGCCGGCACGGTGCCGACGACGGCGACGCGGATCGCGAGACCGGCGAGCGCGACCGCGAGGCAGACGACCTCCCATGCGAGGGCCAGCCGGGCCGAGCCGAACGGGTAGTGGAAGTCCGCCATGGCCAGCGCGAAGACGGGCGCCAGCGCGAGCGGGAGGTAGCTCCGCCAGCGGAAGAGGAAGCGACCGGCGTGGGTCTGGTGCTCGGCGAGGCGCATGCCCTAGTGCGTCGCGTCCACCACGCGTGCGCCAGCCGGCGGCCGGAAGGCGAACGTCGACGCCGGCATCGGCTGGTTGGTGCGCAGACGGTCGAAGGTGATGCGCCTGACGGCGCCCGAGGTCTCGGTGATCTCGACCTGGCGCACCAGGTCGTCCCGCCGGTCCACCCAGATGAGCACGCGGCGGTAGGCGGCGTTGCGGTCCCTGGGCGTGAGCCCCAGCACGTCCGCCGCGCGGTTCCCCACGGCCTCGGCGCGGTCGAACGCGACCGTGAAGCGGTCGCGGGGATGGTCGAGGAACTCGGCGACCAGGTCGCCGTTCTCGCCGGTGCGGTTGGAGAGCGCGGTACGCACGACCTGGTTCGGCGTCGAGGACGGGAGGTAGACCCAGAGATTCTGCCCGTCCGACACGATGAGATCGCCCCGCGGCTCCCGCCACCGCATCACGAACTTGTTGGGCCGCTGCTGGAGGAACTCGCCGCGCGAGCTCTCGTCCGCCGCGAGCATCGGGTCGTGGATCCGCTGGACGAAATCGGCGCGCAGGGTGGTGACGTTGCCGTAGGCCGCCACGGCGCGGTCGAGAATGGCACCGACGTCCTGGGCGCTCAGTCGCGCGGCCGCGCCCGCGAGCAGTGCGATGGCGAGCGCGTTGACGGCCGCGAGGCGACGGGGCCCACGGCGCGACGGCGTCCCGGGCGCGCGGTCGCGAGGGCGCGAGGCGACGGGGTCCACGGCGCGACGGCGGCCGCCGTGCGTGCCGTCCGGCCGCCGGAGCGCCGGGGGCCCCGGAGCCGAAGCGCCGGAGCCGAAAGCGCCCCTCATGGCACGCCCGCCGGCTCGGCGATATGACGGCCGATCGCCTCGGCGATGATCCGGCACTGCTTCATCAGCTCCGCGAACTGGTCCGGCGTCAGGCTCTGGGCGCCGTCGGAGAGCGCGCGCTCGGGGGTGGGATGCACCTCGACGATGAGCCCGTCAGCTCCGGCCGCGACCGCGGCGCGCGCCATCGGCGTGACCTTGTCGCGGAGCCCGGTGCCGTGGCTCGGATCGGCGATGATCGGCAGATGCGAGAGCTTCTTCACCAGCGGTATCGCCGTGAGGTCGAGCAGGTAGCGGGTGGCGGGGTCGAAGCCGCGCACGCCCCGCTCGCACAGGATCACGTTCGGGTTCCCCTCCGCCAGGATGTACTCGGCCGCGAGGAGCAGCTCGGTGATCGTCGCCGCGATGCCGCGCTTGAGGAGCACCGGCTTCCGGGCCTGGCCCGCGCGCTTCAGGAGCGGGTAGTTCTGCATGTTGCGCGCGCCGATCTGGATGATGTCGGCGTGGCGCTCCACCAGGTCCACGCCCGGCGCGTCCAGCGCCTCGGTCACGACCAGCAGCCCGGTCTCCTCGCGCGCCTTGGCGAGCATCTCGAGCCCCTTCACGCCGAGGCCCTGGAACGAGTATGGCGACGTCCGCGGCTTGAAGGCTCCGCCCCGCAGGATCACGGCGCCGGCGTCGCGCACCGCGCGCGCGGCCGCCACGATCTCGGCCTCGCCCTCGACGGAGCAGGGGCCCGCCATCACCACGACGTCGTCGCCGCCGATGGTGAGGCCGCCGGGGAGCCGGATCACCGTGCTCTCGGGCTTCCACTCCCGCGACACCTGCTTGTAGGGCTGGCTGACGTGGATGACCTCGAGCACGCCGTTGAGCGCGGCGAGCCGCGAGGCGTCCACCTTGCCGTCGTTGCCGACGAGACCGACGGCCGTGCGCTGCTTGCCCGGCATCGGCCGCGCCTGGTACCCCATCTCTTCGATCGTCTCGACGACCCGACCGATCTCGTCGGAAGTGGCGCCATGCTGCATGACAATCAGCATACTGCGTTCCAGAGTTGCAGGGTTGCAGAGTTGCAGCGTTGCAGCGGTTCGCAGTTTGCAGGGGGCAGGCTGACGCCTTCCAACTGCCATCCGCTGGAACCCTGCAACCCTGCAACTCTACCGTCCAACTTCGTAACTGTCTCCGTCCCGTGCCACAGTGATCGGGCCGTCGTACTTCTCAGCCGCCTCGGCTACCACGTCCACCTGCTCGACCGGCGGATAGAAGTGCGTCAGCACCAGCCGCTTCGCCGCCGCCCGCCGGGCCAGTGTGCCCGCCTGCCGCGGCGTGAGGTGGATGGGTATCGCCAACGCCTCCGGCAGCGAGCATTCCGCCAGGAGGAGATCGCACCCGTGCGCCCAGTCGGCCAGGTCTTCGCTCGGCCCCGTATCGCCGGTATACACCAGACGCCCCTCCGGCGCCGCGATCGCCACCGCGATGCTCTCCTCGGTGTGCGGCGTCCGGTGGATCGCCAGCGTCACGTCCGGGCCGAGCGGGAAGGGCTCCCCCGGATGCAGGTCGAGCACCACCAGCGGATAGCCGGGGTCCGTCACCCACGACCCGAACGCGTCGGCGAGCCGGCGGAATTGCTCGACCGTGCCCACCGGGCCGAGCACGACGAGCGGCTCTTCGCGGTGCGTCGCCCACTTCAGCGCGAAGAGCAGGGCCGGCGCCTCGCCGATGTGGTCGGGATGGAAGTGGCTCAGCACGAGGTGCGTGACGTGCTCCCACGGGAGCCCGAATTCCGCCAGGCGGTGCAGCGTGCCGGCGCCGCAGTCCAGCAGCGCGCGCACCTCGCCGCGTTCGACCCAATGCGCGGGGCTTGAGCGCGTGCGGTGCGGGGCCACCGTTCCCGTGCCCACCGTCACCAGCCGGAGACTCACGGCGAGCCCAGGAACACGAGCCGCCGGGTGTCCCGGAATCCCGGCGCGGTAAGGCGGTAAAGGTACACTCCCGGCCGTACGAACGCTCCGGTCTCGTCGCGGCCATCCCACGCGAAGCGCGCGTCGCAGGTGCCGGTCGCGTCGCTCAAGGGCCGGCCGTATCGCCCGGCCGGCAGCACCGGTGGGACGTTGGCCGCGGGGGAGAGCCCGCGGATGCGCCGGCCGCGGAGGTCGAAGATCTCGAGCTGGACCGGGCCCTGCTGGCTCACGTCGAACCAGATGCACGCCGACGTGAGGCCGACAGCGGGGTTGGGGAAGGGGTTGGGGAAGCTCTGGAAGAGCAGCGTCGCGCTCGGCACCGTCTCGTCGATGACGACGATGGTGCCGGGACTCGTGACCACCGAGCTGTCCGCCGCTCCGAGGTGGGCGACGACCCGCCAGCGGTACGGGAGGTTGCGCTCGAGGGGCCTGAGCGGCCGGAAGGTCGTGTCGCTGAGCCCGCGGCCCACCGCGACCGCCTGCGATGGGTCGCGCGAGGCGGGATAGACGTAGACGTCGTAGGTGAACGGCCCGGGCGGCGTGGTGACGCCGGGCGACGACCAGGCGAAGATCGGCAAGGACTCCCGGATCGTGGCGCCGCGCGGCGAGCCATAGGTCCGCAAGGTGACCCACGCCGGCACCACGAACGGCCCCCGCACGGTGGTGGACTCCCGCGCGCCCAGGGTCGAGATGGCGGTGACGCGCCAGAAGAGCCGGACCGCGGGCTGCGGAACGCGCGGCATCGTGAACGACGACGCGCTGATCGTGGTGTCGATGAAGGGGGCGACGAGCACGAAGCTCGAGGCGACGGTGACGCGGAAGGTGTTCGGCCCCGCGGAGGGTGGCGGCGTGCCGGCGTCCCACGCGAACGTGGGCGGGACGGTCGTGAGCGTGGAGTCGGTCGGTCCCAGGGGCACGAGGCCGGTGGGGAAGGCGAACGCCCGCAGCGCGTCGGGGATGCCGTAGCCGTGATCGTTGTTGGGCGCAGCGCGGAAGCTCGCGGCGTCGAGGAGCCCGCGCCGGAGCTCGAAGGCGGGCCGACCGAGCCGGCTGCCCTGGACCAGCGCGGCGAGCCCCGCGACGAGCGGGGCCGAGAACGAGGTGCCGGAAGAGATCGCGAGCCCACTGTCGCGGGCGGCGATGACTACGTCCAGCCCCGGTCCGATCAGCTCCGGTTTGAAGCGGCCATCCGCGGTGGGGCCGCGGGAGCTGAACCCGACGACTTGGCCGAGGGAATCGGTCGCACCAATGGCGAGGACGGAGTCGCCGTCGGCGGGCGTGTCGATGGTGCGGGGGGACGGGCCGGCGTTCCCGGCGGAGACGACGACGAGGATGCCGCGCGCGGCCGCGCTGTCGGCGGCGATGGTGGTGACGCCGACGTCGCCGCTCAGGTCGGCGAAGGTGTAGCTGAACCCGCCGTCGAAACTCAGGTAGCCGAGGCTGGAGGAGATGATGTCCACGCCGAGGGACTCGGCCCACTCGACGGCCGCGACCCAGTTGTCCTCCTCGACGCGCGTCTCGGTAGGTCCGTACTCCGTCTTGGCGAGGAGGAAGCTGGCCGACGGCGCGACGCCGAAGAGCCGGCCGGGGGCGTTGGCGGCGATCAGCGACCAGGTCGCGGTGCCGTGCCAGTCCTCGCCTTGCGCCTCGCCCGGCTGGTCGCGGACGACGCTGTCGCCGTAGACGAAGTCGCGCTGCGCCACGATGTCGGTGCCGGCCATGAACGGGTGGAGGGTGTTGAAGCCCTGGTCGAAGATGGCGATGCGGACGCCGGCGCCCCGCAGGCCGAGCTGGTGCAGCACCGGGATGTCGAGCAGCCGAGCCGCCCACGCGCCGGGGCCGTAGAGGGAGTCCGCCGCGGCGGGCGCGCCGGCGGGGAGCGCGCCGGGTGCCTCCAGGCGTCCGCGGCCGGCCTCACCGGGAGGCGGGGCGCCGGGCCGGGCGCCGTCGGTCCGGACGTACACGCCTAACGGCTGGACGCGGCGGACCGACGGGAGCCGCGCCAGGCCCGCCACGGCGCGGCCGGGCACCGCCGCGGAGACCGCGTGCACGAACCGGCTGACGCGCCGCACCCGTCCGCCGGCGGCGGCGACGGCCGAGGCGAGTGCGTCGAGGTCGGCGCCGGCCCGGCCGATCACCCATACCAGCACGGTGGTGTCGGCGGTGGCGGCTGCCCTCGCCAGCCGCGGCGAGAGGGTGCGGGGAAGCTGCCGGGCCTGGGCGCCCGCCGCCGCGATCGTCGCGAGCGCGGCGACGAGGACGGCGCGCCGCACCCTAAGCCGCCTGCGTCTCGGTCTCGCCGAGGCGCACCGAGACCACGCTGGAAACGCCCGGCTCCTGCATCGTCACGCCGTACACGGCGTCGGCGACGGCCATGGTGCGCGGGTTGTGCGTGATCACGATGAACTGCGTGTTGGCCTTGAACGCATCGAGCAGCCGGGTGAAGCGCCCGATGTTGGCGTCGTCGAGCGGCGCGTCCACCTCGTCGAGCACGCAGAACGGGCTCGGCTTGGAGAGGTAGATGCCGAAGAGGAGCGAGAGCGCGACCAGGGCGCGCTCACCCGCGGAGAGCAGATGGATGCGCTCGGTCCGCTTGCCGCGCGGCTTGGCGTGGATCTCGATCTCCGACTCGAGCGGGTCGTTCGGGTCCACCAGGAAGAGGTCGCACGAGCCGCCGCCGAAGAGGGTCTCGAAGACGGTCTGGAAGTTGGCGCGTGCCGCGTCGAACGTGGTCAGGAAGCGCTCGCGGGCCACCACGTCCAGCTCGCGCACCCCCTGCTGGAGCGAGTTCTTCGCGGCCAGGATGTCGTCGCGCTGCGTGACGAGGTGGGTGAGGCGCTTGGACTCGTCGAGGTGCTCCTCGACGGCGAGGGCGTTGATCGGGCCCAGCGCTTCGATGGCCAGGCGGAGCTCGTCGCCCTCGGCGCGTAGCGCGTCCGGCGGGCCATCCGGCACCACCGGCTCGGCGAGGATCGTGTCGAGGCTCTTGCCCCACTCCGCGGCGAGTCGCTCGCCCATCACCCGCCGCGAAGCGGACAGCTCGCTGGTGTCGAGGTCGAGCCGGTGGCCCTCCTCGGTGAGGGCGCCGAGTGTCTCGCGCGCGCCGGTGAGCCGCGCGTCCGCGTCCGCCAGCGCACGCTCCGCCGCCGCCACGCCCTCTGTCGCCGTCACGGCCGCGCGTTCCAGCTCGGCGAGCGCGGCGCGCCGCTCCACCAGTTCGTCCTGCCAGAGCCCGCGCTGGACCTCCAGCGTCGCGAGCTCCTCCACCAGCGCGCCGACCTCCTGCGCCAGCGCGTCGCCGCGCGCCGTGTACTCCGTGAGCGCGGCGGCGGCGCGATCCTCGCGCTCGCGCACCGCGGTGAACCGCGCACCCACTTGCGCATCCTCCACCTGCCAGTGGACCCGCCGCTCGCGCGCCGCTTCCTGCTCGTTCTCCATTTCGGTGAGCCGGGCGCGCGCCTCCTCCAGCCGCGCCTCGAGCCGGATGCGCTCGAGCTCCCCGGCCGAGAGGGCCGTGTTCACCGCCGTCAGCTGCTGCTCCACCGCCGCCGTCCGCGCGGTGAGCCGTGCGACGAGGCCTTCCTCCACGGCGAGGTCGCGCTCAACGTGCGCGATCTGGCGCCGCGCGTCGTCCGATTCCGCCGCCGCGTGCCGCTCCAGACCTCGCGTCGCCTCGACGGCCGCCCCCGCCTCCCCCGCCTCCACTTCGGCGCGGGCCAGCCGGTCCGCGGCCGCCACCAGGGCGCGGTCCTGCTCGGCGAGGTCCGCCGTGAGGCGAGAGGCGTCGTCGGTCAGCGCCTCCAGCTCCGCGCGACGGCGCAGCGGGCCGCCGGCGCTCGATGGGCCCGGGAGGTACACCGCGCCGTTGGCGCGGATGATCGCGTCGCCCGCCGGCGCGAACGGCCGCGCGCCCGCCAGGAGCCGCGCCACCCAGGGCGCGGCCCGCCCTTCGCCGGCGACCCGGTCGCCCAGCTCGCCGGACCCGCCGCCGCCCACCGGGCCGGGGTCGAGTGGGAGAAGGAGCAGGGGACCTGGAGCCGTTTCGCGGTGCCAGGCGTGGATCGTATCGCAGACGCGCAGGTCGGCCACGACCACCGCGTGCAACCACTCGCCGAGGACGTGTTCGGCCTCCGCCGCGTCCTCGCGCCGCGCCCGCACGAAGTCCGACAGCGGCCCCAGTACCATGCCCGCGCCGAAGCGGTCGCGCGCTTCGAGGAGCGCCGCCGCCGCCGGCGCGAGGCCCACGTGGTCGCGTTCGAGCTGCGCCAGCGCGTCACGGCGCGCGGCGGTCTGCGCCAGCGATTCCTCGGTAGAGCGCCGATCCGCCCGCAGCCGCGCCTCGTGCTCGCGCGCCTCCGCCAGCGCGTGGCGCGAGCGGTCCGCTTCGAGGCCCAGCGACACCAGACGCTCGGCCAGCGACACGTGCCGTCCGCCGACCTCCGACTCGTGCCCCGCCGCAGCCTCGCGGTCCCGGATGAGGCCGGCCCGCCGCGCCTCCGCGGCCGACAGCTCCTCGCGTAGGTCCGCCAACTCGCGCTCCAGCGCCTGCCGCTCGCCGCCGTGCCGCCGCACCTCTTCCGCCTGCTTCTGGAGCGCCTCCTCCAGACCGCGCAGTTCGGCGCGCTTCACCGCCAGCGCCTCGCGCGTCACGTCTTCCGCCTGCACCCGGAGGCCCAGCTCCATCTGGACGGCGCTCCGGTCCCGCTCCGCCGCGGCGCACTCCGCCGCCGCCGCCTCCCGTTCCCGCTCCAGCCTGACCGCCGCCGCCGCGGCCTCGGCGCGCTCGGAGCGCGCGCGCTCCTTGCGTGCCGACGCGTTCTGCGACCGCTCCGCGGACAGGGCGAGGTCACCCTCGAGGGTGTTCGCCGCGAGGCGGGCCTCCCCCACGCGCCGCTCGACCTCGGCGCGCCGCGCTTCCGCGCCGGCCCGTCCCTCCACCGCGAGCTGCCGCTCGCGCTCCAGCCCAACCAGGCCCGCGCGCGCGGCCGGCACGTCCACGCCCAGCAGCTGCCGCCGCTCGTCGAGTGAGCGGAGCGCCGCGTCGAGGGCGGCGACGTCGTGGTGCGCCAGCGCCGCCACGAGCTGGTAACGCCGCGCCAGCATCTCGCCGTGCCGTTCCGACTTCTTGCGCTGCCGTGAGAGACTGCGCACCCGGGTCTGGATTTCGGCGATGAGGTTCTCGACCTGGACGAGGTCTGCGGTCGTCTCTTCGAGCCGGCGCTCGGTGCTGCGCTTGCGGTCCCGGTACAGGCCGAGGCCCGCCGCCTCCTCGAACAAGGCGCGGCGGTCGTCGGGGCGGTCGGAGAGGAGCGCGTCCACCATGCGCGCTTCGATGACCACGCTCTGGTCGGTGCCGAGGCCGGTGCCGGCGAGCTTGGCCAGCAGCTCGCGCCGGGTCACCGGCGCGTTGTTGATGAGGTATTCGCTCTCGCCGGATCGCGAGACGCGCCG
>Ga0315281_10006304_pt1 | contig 16891 bp, 14 predicted proteins | sample YL17G07_0_MG_FD_204540 | JGI IMG/M metagenome (GOLD analysis project Ga0315281, IMG submission 204540) | Sediment microbial communities from Yellowstone Lake, YNP, Wyoming, USA - YL17G07_0 | ecosystem: Environmental > Aquatic > Freshwater > Lake > Sediment | place: USA: Wyoming | collected...
CTGGGCAATCATGCCCCCCATAGACACCCCTAAGATATGAGCCTTACCAATTCCCAGATGCTCCATTAAGCCCACAGCGTCATCTGCCATCGTCTTAACCGTATAGGATTCGCTGGGCTTATCGCTCTTCCCCACACCTCTGTTATCGAAAGTAATCACACGGTAATACTTTTTGAAGGCACATACCTGTAGAATCCAGTCGCCGCACTCCCCACCCAGCCCCATCAGTAAGACCAGAGGCTCTCCCCTTCCCTGGACTCTGTAGTGGATATTGATTCCGTTAACTTGAGCTTCAGGCATCTTACCACGCATATTAAGCGGATTGAAGGCCTTGTGCAAGCTTAATCGGGTGACCGCTCAATTCTACTTAAATATCCGACAGTCCCCCTCCTCGTTTGACAGGGGAGGCGTCATCCCCCGCCCCATATGGGGTCTGTGATAATGATACCGTCTTAGAAACATTTCTGCCATATTCTGGCATTCTGCTTGTTGCGACACTCTGTACTTAGACCATCCCAGGCATTCTTTTCTCACAGTCCGGTTGAAACTCTCGATGTAGGATTGCTCGTTCTTCCGGTAAGGTCGAGCAACACGATGTCTGTCACAGAACATTTGTGCATCACTCTCAAACGCTGCTTTGAACTCAGGCCCCCCGTCTGTTTGGAGCAGCTTAACGTGACCATCAAACCGGCGTTTCATACTCTGGTGCAGAAACTGGCATCCCAGATCAGCAGTCAATTCAGTCACAATGAGTATATCCGCCTCTCTAGTGAAGATATCGATCGCAGTAAACGCATATAGCTCACCAAAGTCTATACTATCCATTTGAATTACTTCTCGCGGCATCGATGCTTTGGGGACTGCTCCTCTCACTTTGTTCTTCTTCCACTTGGGACGAATGACGTACTTCTCAGCCAGTATTTCGTAGATCTTGGGAACGGACAGGTGAATACCATGCTCGAGGTTGAGGAAATATTGAATCTTTTGCCCGCAACAATCGTATTCCCTATCACGTATCTCCCAAATCCACCTTTTGACTAGTGGATCAGCTTTCCGCTTCGCTCGTTCTCCCTTCTTAGCTTGGCGGTATCTGTCGAGAAACCGGGTAAGACCAAGATGTTCTACACCTTTGATCCAGATGTGAATCGTCTCTCGATTCTTTCCCAGCCTAGCGGCGATATGTGACTTGGGCAATCCCGCTTGATAGAGCTCCATACATAGAATTATCAGTGTCTCATTCTGCATGTCCATATTTTATATATGGACTGTCGGATTTCTAACTGAACAATGCGCTGTCAGTTGTAAGCTACACTACTCCGGTACCCCGAGGGATAATCTGGTCAACTTTCTGTTGCCTAATTCTCGAACCAACTTATACCTCACTTGTACTCAATGTTGAAAGTTACCGAGGTAAGTGAGTGATATGTATCGAAAAAGACTGTTTCTTCGGATGTCTCAATCTAGCATTGAGTTACCGGCGAAGAAGTGCTTTGGGTGCGGCTCACGCACCACCTGAGACCGACCATATTTAACAATCACTCAATTTGTGCAATCTGTCAAGAAGAGGCTGAGTATTGGTACCCAGCCTCTTCTTGACAATTCCAATAGCAATGATGGCGTCTTAACTCTTCCCTATTTTAAACATTTTGGCGCCACAGGTCGGGCAAATGCCTTGAGTCGCCGGCTTACCATTCTTCATGGTTACGCTCTTGGCGTCCTTCATTTCCCTTTTAGCGCGACACTTCACACAATATGCTTGCACCAGTTAACCTCCTTTCTGGCTTCCCTTAGGTTGGTACGGAGAATAAACCATTCGCTGCCAGAATGTCAAGAATACTGAATGTTCTGTAGTGCTTCATGCTATCCTCGAAGGTGGCTAGTTTGGATAACCCGTGCTACACAATTGGCTTCGGATGCCCTGCTAGTGCGGATGGTTGTCCACTATCCTTTAACCCTTTGGCCGCCACATCCTCTATAAGGTGGTCCAATGCCGGTAGGTCATAAATTCTCTGGCGTTGCATGAACCTGGCTGCCTTGTCAACTATGGGGCTGTTGATCAAATGGCATCTTCTAACGGCTTCAAGGTTCTTGACTATGTGGAGACATTCCTCATATGTCAATTCAGGCTTGAAGTTCTGGTCAAAGTTCTGTTCGTAAGGCTGGCGCATTCAATTCTTCCGCTGTTCCAAACAATAGATTCTCTTACCATTCTTCAGAACTTCTTGCGCTAGTATACGCTTAGGGGTAACCTTTTGAGTATAACTAGCTCAGATTTGCCTTCGTGCTTCCTTCTACTACTTCTTTCGGGGCATCACCTTGGGCTTTGGACTTTTCTGTTCCTTCCTCATCTAAGCCATCCTTAGCTCGGCGGAATTCCCGAATGCTCTTGCCCAGAGCTCCCCCAATTTGAGGCAGTTTTCCCGCCCCGAAGACAATGAGCACTATTGCCAGGATTATCAGGGCCTCTGGCCAGCCGATGTCTTTTAGCATAGCATCACTCCTCGGAATATTATATCACTGGGGGCAAGAACGTGAAAAGCTCGCGCTTGTACTCCGCCAGCAGAAGGATCTGCACTACAATGCCAAGATAACAATAATCCCTCTTATTGGGGCTCAAAATATACCTAATTTCCTAAGTCAGGTCGCCACGAGTTTTGCTCTTGCAATCCTTTGAGGGAAGCGCCATGCGGTTCACTTATCAGCCTTGCCTTCAGCTGCCTTGGCCTTTTGAGGCTCGGTTTTCTTCCTCTTGACGCCTTTAGTTTCAGTCTTGTGCTTGGCCTTGATCTTCTTGGGCTTAGATGCTTCCTTCTTAGGTAATGTCACTGTCAATACACCTTTATCGAAGACTGCATCTGCCTTATTGCTGTCAACAGAGACGGGTAGCGCTATGGAGCGACTGAAGGTCCCAACGCGGCGCTCCTTGTGTATGTAGTCTCCCTCGTTGACCTCCTCCTCCTCAGAGTGCTCACCCTTTACCGTGAGGATGTCTCCACTAATGGAGATGTCCACGTCTTCAGCATCGACTCCCGGGAGCGTTGCCTTCACTACGACGTCTTTGTCAGTTTGATACATATCGATAGGAACATCTGCTAATTCCGGCTGTGGCCACAGGCCCAGCGGTCGTACAAAGCTCTCACCAAGCAGCCTATCCATAGCTTGTCTGAGAGTCAGCATGTCCCTGGGTGGCTCCCAGCGCATCATGGTCATGGTTCACCTCCTTATCTGTTATTAACTGACTTCGGGCGCTTCCCTCAATCTTCACTTAAAGCTAACCTCGACACAGCTATTAGATACACTGTAATCATTCCCAACCTAAGATACTTATTTGCCCTTTGAGCAGGACAAACTAAGGTGCGGTCAGCTTATGCGGGACTCTCCCCCCATCTACGAAAAGGTCGAAGGCCGTAAGAGTATTGCGAAGAAAAGCGTCATGCTCTTCGATTTGAAATTTGATGTCCGGTCGCGCCAGCCTGGGGCCTCCCCATGATTTGATGACGGCTCCATCTACAACCAGTTCCCCCTGGAATGTCCAGGGGTTCCAACGCGCCACTACAGTGTGGCGTGTCCCGCCAACATGTAGATACCCACGGGCAGAGCCCGTGGCACTTGTCATAAACAAGCTTCGCTTGACGCCCTTCGGGCGAACACGCATTCCCCCACGGGCATAGCCCGTGGAACCCTGCCCTTCGGGTTATTGGATTCCACATTCTGTGGGCCATATGGCTCACCCCTCTATCCCTTGCTGCCTCCTGCTCTGTCTCTTTTCTTTGGCAATTGTAGCTAAGTAATCTGCTTGGTAACCATCTCGATGGGCATGCCCAACATCCAAGCTTTGTGTTCTTCCATTATGAGATAGAAGGCCAAGACTTTATTGCAGTCACTGCAATTGCTCTCTGCGACGCCGTTGAAGTCGTTTCTGCAAGTTATCATCGTAACGCCCACACTACACTCAGGACATCTAGCTATAATGTGATGCTTGTCAATGCAATCGTAGCTAATTACCTTCACTTCGCCCACCTCCTATGTTAGTTCCATGCCATGCTTCGCCTAAGATCATGAGAGAATTATAACACTGTTATCAACCAGGAACTACAGTCATAAGAAGCACAGAGAGCGAACCAGGCGCGTAACAACTTGCCGTGTGCAATCCACTGTATCTGGTAGAGCGTAGAAATTCCGAGACACCTGAACCATTGACATCAATACCGAAAACAGCATAATCTTACTTGAAGCGGATGTTGGGGAAGATGAACAGTCAATCCCTGAGGAGAGATTGAGGATGGAGATATAGATATGGGTAACAAGGGAAGAAAAAATGTGAGGAAGCCCAAGAAGCAAGTGTTAGAAAAGAAAACACAGAAGGCAGAACAAAAGAAGACATAAAGGCACTCACCTGGGATTTAAACGATGCTAATAACCAGGCTTGACAATTGCCTATTTGTTTAGTAAGTCACTTTCGTCCAACTTGGTCAGTCGACTGGCAGGTAGTTCTCCGAGAATAGCATTAACATAATTGGGGGCCACATCAAGTGGCCCCTATTCCTGTTTTTTCCTGGGCTACTTACCTATTCGGAAGACTTTGGTTCCGCAGCTTGTGCAAACGCCTTGAGTAGCAGGACGTTTGTTCTTCATTGTGATAGCCTTCGGATTCTTGATCTCAACCTTTTTCTTGCACTTCATGCAATATGCCTGCATTTTTACCCCCTCGTTTGTAAGATTCTAAACCGACACTATCACAGGGAGCATTGTCAGTCAATAGGCTTTGTAGACATTTCATCGGTTTGTTATCCTTGGGCTGATGAGAGTGAGAGACATCCCACTCCGTTGACAAGGAGATCAGCAGAAGCAGAGGCTACCGCCTGGGTCTTCTATAAGATATGAGTAACTGCTGCAGAGCTGGAACGAGTTGCTTCTTCTCAAATAGGAGTCGGAATGCTTCCAAGATGGCTGACCAGCCAGGATTCGAACCACAGCGCGTCTGAGACCTATTGCAGGACCGTTTCGAATCTATGCAACAAATCGTCAAATGTGACTTTCTACCTCCTCATATTGGACTCCGTCTTTATATTTCGCATTTGGGAGGTAGACGTCAAATTTGTTTTCAGTGAGGTTCTTATGGTGGCTTTTGAGAGCATGAGTTTCACTTGAATCTTTTGTTGATCAGGAGGTAGCGCTAATAAAGGCCTCAGTCTCCTCTCAGAGACGGCAGGCATTCTTAATGGATCGCCCAAAGATGAAATCATGTCTTTTACTTCGGGCGATAATAGCAGAAGGTTCATTATTTGAGTTACTCTAGCTCTGGAAACTTGAAGGTAACGAGATAAAGCTGCTGGAGATGAACACTGTCCATTTTTCAGAAGCCTTTGCCATTCTCGCGCCAAGTAAATAGGGTTCCTATATCGCCGCTTGCCAACCTTGATGAGATTATGGTTAGATTGAATGACTGGCATCTCGAAGATGGCTCGGAAAGTTCTGTGTATTGACCCATTCGGGGAGCCAGCTTCAAAAACTGGGGTAGAGTAGTTCAATACACAGAACTACTAACAACCAGAATCCCCCAATGCGGTATTCTTCTGATGGAAAGTCTTTTCAATAACTTTTACTTGGCTGCCGGTTAGAATAACAAACATTGGGATACAGAGTTTCAAATCCAGCCACTAGTACTAGCGCGTATTGGAAGCATTGAACTTTTCTTTGAGAAAAAGGCACTGATTCCAGTGTTACAGCAGCTCCTCACAACCTGTCTGTGACTGCCTAGATTCAACTAATGTCACTTGTTGAGCATGACGTCTTATGCTATAATAGTCGGCTGAGAGACGATAATCATGACAAAGAATGTTAGAACACTCGGCAAGGCTGGAAGCGACCTGCTGACAGACATAACCCGCCAGGGTAAGCGAATTTTTACCTACGAGGATGCTGTCAAAGTTTACGGCAGTAGTAATCGCCGTTTGCGCGAGCTATTATCTACTCTCGTAAAGCGAGGATGGCTTCAGCGTATAGAAAAGGGTAAATATCTTATACTACCGTTCGAAGCCGGGCGAGAACGAGAATGGACCGAACACGAATTTATCATCGCTTCTTACCTCATCAAGCCATATTACATAGGGTTTCGTAGCGCTCTCAACTACTTTGGCTATACGGAGCAGATCAGTCGGACGGTATTCGTAGTATCTACCAGCAGAAAGCTGAAATCATCAATGGAGATTTCGGGAGTGACCTACCGCTTCGTCTTTATATCGAAGCATAAGTTCTTCGGAGCCAAGCAAATATCTGTCGACGGAGGTCAGGTAAACATTTCGGAACCTGAAAAAACCATTGTGGATTGTCTTGACCGGCTACGATACTGCGGAGGCATATCTGAAGTGGCGAAGGCGCTCTGGTACGGACGTGATGAACTCGATTTTACCAAGATGGCTGAATACTCACGTAGGAATGGTAACCGGGCGACCAGCCAGCGGCTAGGGTATCTCATCGAAATGCTAGGCTTTACGGCTGACAAAGCAGTTGAAATCCTGCTTCAAAGTATGAGCACTAGATATACACCGCTCGATACCTTATCAGAGCCAAAGGGAAAACATATGGAGAGGTGGAAAGTAATCTTAAATATTCCCGACAATAAGCTTTCGCAGTGGAAGGAACAAAGGTGATATCCAAGTCTGAACTGCAGAGACTAGCCAACCGTGAAAAGGTAGCTCTCGGTGTACTGGAAAAAGATTACGTTCTCACCGAGGTACTAAAGGCTCTTTCCCGGGTGATATTGCTTAGTGATCTGCTGGTATTCAAAGGCGGGACAGCTTTGCGCAAAGTCTATTTTGCTGACTGGCGTTATTCGGAAGATCTGGATTTTACCGCTAAACATGATATGAAAGAAGAGGAATTGCGACAGTCGCTGGATGAGTGGTATTCCCAGGTAGAGCAAACATCCCAGATACGGCTTACCACTAAGATGCTGCACAAACCAAATGGATATGCCCGCATCAGGGCACAGTTCATTGGACCGTTAGCCTATCCCGGTATGATTTTCATGGACTTGAGTTTTGATGAGCCACTATGTCTTGACCCTGAACGGAAGAGGATTCTGGCTGAGCCTTTCTTATCCGAGGGGCAGAAAGTGCTTGCATATCCCCTTGAAGAGCTGCTTGCGGAGAAAATAAGGAGTTTGCTGGAGAGGGGCAAGTCCCGTGATTATTATGATGTCTGGAGGCTTCTCAAAGAAAATTCTTCCGAATTAGACTTCAAGCTCCTGGGTAATGTGCTAGTTAAGAAGCTTATGCACAAGCACCTCACTATTACAAGCATTAATGATTTTCTACCCAAAGACACTAATACGCTGAAACAGTATTGGGCGAGTGAACTTGGGCAGCAGATTAATCAGCTTCCACCGCTAGATGCGGTCATTGAGGAACTTCAGGAAATGCTGAAAAACCATGTAGACCAATATCTCAGTTATACGAATGATGAACGATAATGATTATAAGTTATACAAAGCCCTTACCTAACCAGCTATCGTTCCTGAGGAGTACAAATGTCTTTCGATGATTCGAGCGAAATCGAACGTCTGAGGCGGGAACTGGAGGAAATAACTGCCGAGCGAGATTATTTGTTACGCGAAAATCATCATCTCACTCAGACGTCTCAAGTTAGACAGGCCCCAATCCGGGCAATAATTAATGAGTTGGGCAAAGAAGCAGTTCCTTCAGTAAATGCCGTAAAACGATCCGATTCCATTTCGTCGCTCAATAGTGAGTCACCTTTACCAGAAAAGATAAGGCTATTCCGTTCCTTCTTTCACGGACGTGAAGACGTCTACGCAATACTCTGGCAAAACAAGACCACTCTTAAATCGGGTTACAGCCCAGTATGTAAAAATGAATGGGCACCTGGCTTGTGTCAGAAGTTCAAAGTCAGATGTAGCGCCTGCCCTAACCGTGAATTAGCGCCGTTAACAGATCAAGTTATCCAGAACCACTTGGAGGGGAAATTCACCGCTGGAGTCTATCCTTTATCAAAAGATGATTCATGCTATTTCTTAGCCATTGACTTTGATAAACAATCATGGGCAGAGGATATCGTCTCTTTCTGTGAAACATGCCAGAGCTTGGGTATTCCAGCGGCTTTGGAGCGATCACGTTCCGGAAATGGAGGGCATGTCTGGATATTCTTTTCGGAGGCGGTTCCAGCCTCATCAGCACGTAATCTTGGTTGCTATTTGGTGACCTGGACTATGACCCGGCGTCATCAACTTGGGATGGATTCTTATGATAGGTTGTTTCCGAATCAGGATACCGTTCCGAAAGGGGGCTTTGGAAATCTTATTGCTCTTCCTTTTCAAAAGGTACCCGGTGAAAAAGGAAATACGTTATTTCTGGATGAAAACTTTAAACCATATCCTGACCAATGGAGTTATTTAGCGTCTATCAAAAGGGTGTCACCTCTTATTCTGGAGAATGCTGTTCGAGATGCTACGAGAACCGGTCAAGTGCTAGGGGTACGCCTTGGACCGACTGAAGATGACGATAGTCCATGGACTATTCCTCCTTCAAAATTGCCTCTTGAGCTTCTTGCTGGTCCTTTCCCTAAGAAGGTCAATCTTGTAGTAAGCAATCTCATTTATGTGGAAAAAATCGGATTAACGTCGTCCTTGCTTAACAAAATCAAACGTCTAGCAGCTTTTCAAAATCCGGAATTCTATAAGAAACAGAAACTGCGCTTATCTACCGCGCTAACTCCCCGAATAGTCTGTTGCGCCGAAGAATTCCCCAAGCATCTGGGTATTCCGCTAGGTCTCTTGGATGAATTACACGCATTGCTGCAGAAGGTAGGCATCAAACCGGAAATTGCTGATAAAAGTTTTTCAGGTATGGAACTTGAAGTCGCCTTTCATGGGCAGCTATCACCTGTCCAGGAAGAAGCAGCGTCAAAGATACTCCCGCATAATCGAGGTATATTAGTAGCACCTTCCGGATCGGGTAAGACTGTGGTCGGTATCTCAATAATCGCTTCCAGAGGAGTAAATACTCTGATTTTAGTTAATCGTCGCCCCTTGATGGACCAGTGGCGGAATCAACTCTCTAGTTTTTTGGAGATAGATCCTGCGAAAATAGGCCAAATAGGCGGAGGTAAAAACAAGCGTACCGGTCTTTTGGACGTGGCTATGCTCCAAAGCCTATTTCAAAATAAACAAGTGTCTGACCTTGTGGCCGAATACGGTCAAGTAATAGTAGACGAATGTCATCATCTTCCAGCGTTCACCTTCGAACAAGTGTTGCGCCAGGCAAAAGCCCGTTATGTTCTGGGACTCACAGCAACACCGTATCGTCGCGATGGCCACCAGCCGATTATCCTCATGCAGTGCGGTCCAGTACGCTACGAGATCCGGCAAAACGAGCTGAATTCTCAAACGGCGTTGCATCACGCTTTGATTTGCCGCAATACAAGCTTCACGCCACCTACGACTGAAAATGAACTGTCTGTCCAGGAAATATATTCAGCGTTGATAGCTGATGAAGCACGAAACAAGCTCATTCTGGATGACATCCTCAAATCTATTGAGGAAGGGTGCTCCCCGATTCTGCTGACCGAACGACGAGAGCATTTGGAATACTTCTCCAGCCAATTGACCAAGGTTGTGAAGAACGTTATCGTTCTTCGGGGTGGTATGGGCATCAAACAGCGCCGCGCTATTGCGGAGCAATTAGCCTCTATTTCAGAAAGCGAAAAGCGAGTATTGTTAGCCACAGGGCGGTATATCGGTGAAGGTTTTGATGATGCCCGGCTCGATACTCTTTTTCTGGCCTTGCCCGTTTCGTGGAAGGGAACTCTGGTCCAATATGCCGGGCGGCTACACAGGCTTCATGCTGGCAAAACAGATGTCAGAATATATGACTATGTGGACCGAAATGTACCGATGCTGGTAAAAATGTTCCAGAAGAGACTGCGTGGGTATCGAGCTATGGATTATGAGTTGGATAAATCTGACAATCCGAATAAAAATAACCTCGAATATGATAAGGCGAAGACTTCAAAGCCATCTCTTTGGGATAGTTTGACCTTGAGCTAATTGTATTTGCTTTTATCCTTATCCTAATAGATACACTCTCTCCGCTTTCATCTAGGGTGCTCTTGGCATAGGCGACGTACATATGTAATGAAGGTAAATTAAATTATGAGCAAGGACAAGAAAAAGAAGACCAAAGTCTTGAGCGCAAATGTGATCAGTAGCTGTGACGGATACTGGGAATGGTTTGATAGATCAGATATCTCGACAGCACCTTATGAAATAACCGGAAAATATTTGTTTTTCTCCCTGAATAGAGACCTTCTTATTGAAATTGCGATTAATGAATTAGAAAACGGCGGCTTTCATCATGCTAAGACTCATATGGCAGGTGTCACTCCCCCGTCAGGCGAGTATGTGCTATGCCTTTATTATAAAGATGATAGCCGAAAACATGAATTAGCCGAAAAATATCGAGACAGGAGTGAATTGAAGTATAGATACTGGAAAAGCGAGATTGAAACGCTCGCTGGTAAATACTCAAAACAGTTTCTTGACCAATTATCGTCGAATGACCGGAAGATATTCCAAGGAAAACAAGAAAAACAATAACACTAATATGACAGCATATTTGTATAATTCCATTCATTCGGATCATCTTGTTCCTGTAAATGCTGGCTTGAAAAACTCTAATTTCCTTCTTTCCCCCTCTCCAGGCATGTGAGGGGGAGAGTGAACCCCCTACGGTTGTGCATTACGTTGGACAGGATAATTTTGGACTGCGCTATCTGCTGTTTGATAGGTAAACTTAGTAGCGGTCTGAATTTCCTCTCGGTCACTACGGGACCTTGAATTGGGTCACCCAATGAAGAGATCATCTCAATAACTTCTGGTGATAGCCGCAGAAGGTTCATTATTTGAGTTACTCTGGCTCTGGAGACTTGAAGGTAACGAGATAAAGCTGCCGGAGATGAACACTTGCCTTCGTCCAGGAGCACGCGCCATTCTCTAGCCAAGTAAATAGGGTTCCGGTACTGCCGTTTGCCAACCTTTATCAGGTTATGTTTAAATGGGACGACCGGCATCTCGAAAGTAGCCCGAAAAGTTCTGTGTATCGACCGATTAGGGGAGCCAAGTTTTCATCTTGGGAACCATCTCTCATATACGAAACAATACCAAAGCCATCTGGAAGTTATCAGGGAAGCTTTGAGAGTATTTCTTCGACTAGCTTGATATGCCACTTCTCCTGTTCAACCAGTTTACGCAACGAAGGTGCCAACTGTTCCCCAACCCCTTCTGGTGCCTGCGTATGCAGATTAAGGGCGAGGCGCGCCAGGCCCAGTTGCTTCTGAAAAAAGCCTTTCAAATCTACTGGCTCATCTAGAGGCACAAAACCTCGTAAGGGAGGTATGCCCCCCAGTTCAGAAATGGGGATACGGCGAACTTAAGAAGCCTCTAACGGTTATCGCTTAGAGAACGTAGGTGCAGAGTTCCTCGGCCACCTCAACCGGCTTTTTAAAAGCGGCCTCCGCCTCCCTGATGTTCTGTGAGTAGTCATGGTCAGGCCAGAAGTGTGTCAGCATCAATCGCTTCACCCTAGCTTTTCTTGCCAGAGCGCCAACCTCACCAGCCTCCAGATGCCCCCACTCAGCATCGCCCGGGTCGCCACGTGTTGCCTCGCATAGGAAGAGGTCAGCATCCCTTGCCAGCTCTGCTAGCTCGTCGCACAAGCCGCTGTCGGCGGAATAGACAAGCCTCTTGCTGCCGCAGATAGCCATAGCATAGCTATTTATATAGTGTTTCACCGAGGCGAATTCCATGCTAAGGGCTCCCAACTTTAGCCCTGCTCCTGGGTTATACTCCTCAACCTGGAAGTAAGCGGAGAAGAATGTCGGCGAGGTATTGAACGCCGAGACTGCCTTTAGCAATGCTTCCTTGCCCCCGGGCGGCAAATAGAGATGTGGATGAAGCGCTTTATTCAGAGGACGCATTAGAGCATAGCGGTAGGGGATCACGTCAAAGCAGTGGTCAGCATGAAAGTGTGAGAGCACTATGTGTTTCACATCTTTTAACGCAACTATCTTCTGGAGGTTGCTCAGGACACCGGTGCCGCAATCTACGAGGAGCTTAGTTCTCCCTTCTTCAACGAGGTAGCCGGAACAAGCGCCGCCGGCTCGCGGGTAGGCAGCGCTGGAGCCAAGTATAGTCAGTTGCAAAAGATTTACCTCCTACCTATCCTGCTGACGCAGCTTCAGAGCCTTATATACCGGCACTGGCTCAGCCTTGCCTTTGAAACGTTGCGGTTCCAGTGCCTCGACCTCAACCGTATTTTTCACCTGTTCATATGTATTAGGCCCAATCCATACTTGTGCACCAGGTGCACCGGAACACAGCCGAGCTGCCAGGTTCACTTCAGAACCGATGATAGTATATTCAGAACGCCCTTCCGAGCCCACGTTGCCCGCTACCACCGATCCCGTGTTTATACCGATACCAAAGTGCACCTTGGGCCGACTCTCATCCTGAGGCAGGCTCTCCATTGCCTGCTGCCCCTCTATCGCAGCCTTAACCGCCAGCAAGGCATGGTCAGGCTGGTCTTGAGGAGCATTCCACACCGCCACGATATTATCACCGGCGAACTTATTGACCATCCCATCATTAGCAAGAACCCGCTCAATCAGCACTGAAAGGTATTTATTCAGCGTAGCCACCACCTCTTCAGGGCTCATCCCTTCGCTCATGGCCGTGAAGCCGCGCATGTCGGCGAACATCACTGTTACCTCTCGCCTCGTACCTCCCAGCTTCAACTGGTCAGAATTGGCCAGGCTCACAATTTCGGTGGCGACCTGACGCGAAACATATCTGCCAAAGAGTTGGTCTATCTCACGCCGGTCGGCCTGCTCAGCGAACACACGGGATATTACAGCAGTAACATACATAATGGGCAACGATATGAGAGGGTAGAAGATGTTTAAAATGTAACCATTGTCAAAGGCGAAGAACACACCCAGCCCGTAGCCAACAAACAGCACCCCGGCGAGCACAGTGCCCCAGCGGAGTCGCGTCAGTGGCAGGACAAAGCCCATGACAACAACCATGAAAAGAACAGTGAGCGCAGCAATAAGCTTGCTGGCCTCCTCAAGGAAACTTCCTTTGAGGATGGTATCCAGGGCGTTGGCATGTATCTCCACACCGTACATCTTCTCTGTCGAAACCGGAGTGACCCAGTAATCCGTCCAGCCGCTAGCAGTCATGCCGACCAACACCAGCTTGTCCCTGACATCGGCAGGGTTAAAATTGCCCTGTATAATATCGGCGTATGACAGACGCTTGAAAGTGCCCGGTCCGCCGACAAAGTTTACCCGCATCTGGCTCTTGCCATCCACTGGTATTTGCAGATTGAACATGCGTATTGACCCGTTATGAATGGTGTAATCCTCATGAATATTGAGGCCCGGCTGCACAACCTGTTCAAGATAGACTTTATACATATCCAGTACCAGTGCAGGATAGGTATTCCCGCTTGTGTCCGATACTACCAGAGGGATTTTTCTCACTACACTCCCGCCTTCAGGGACTACATTTGCATGTGCTATGCCTGCCGCAGCGTCTGCAAAAATGGGAGCAGGCAGGCTGAAGTCTTGGTACATAACCATGGGCTGCTCTGTTGCCTGAGGGCTATCTCCTACGCCGGCAAGTACCACGTTGCCTGCTTTCTCTATGGCATCAGCAAATACCGTGGCATTATCGTATTGGTCTGCGAAGAGCACGTCGAATCCGATGACAGCAGCACCCGCTGCCTTCAGATTATTAACAGCTTCGGCCTGAAGAGAGCGGTCGCTCCAGGGCCAGCCACCGTATTCCTGAAGGCTTTTATCATCTATCGCAACGATGACGATATTAGGTGATGGCGTAGTGTCGAGAAAGAGCTGGTCGGTGAACCAACGGTTTATTGTAGCAAAGGGCTGCACGAAGTAGACCAGGAGGACAAGAATAGCACCAACACCCAGCGCAATCAATATATGATTACGCTGCCTGCGCTGCTTACGGGTTTTCCCCCTAATAAAGGACAGCATCAACCCCCTAACTACCCTGGATTGCAATAGGCCAGCACCGTGTGATTGACACCCATAGTAAGCACTAGTGAACCTCCAGTTTGATAAAAGTTGTCGTCAAGCCACCAAGATTCAACACCATAGCACCCCTGTCCAGTCTGTGGCGACAGCGTCACCACTGTGTTGGCTGGAATACTTGTGAACTTTTTTGTGCCATTGGCAGGTACTGTCTGATCACCGCCCGTCAGACCGCTTACTATAATAGGACAGCAGTCGGTAGTGACTGTCAAGCTAAACGAAGGCCCAGGAGTATACGTAGGGCTTGGGGTAGACGTAGGTGTAGGTGTAGGTGTGGGTGTAGGTGTAGGCGTAGGTGTAGGCGTAGGCGCAGGTGTGGGCGTCGGAGTAGGTATCGGCACGGATGAGCACACAGCCGTTGCTTCGTGGTCGGAGTCCATAGTTACTGTTATCGGGTTCTCTCCAGTCGAGTTCCCCACGTCCACCTGCCAGTAGTCCAAGCTACACCCTTCGCCTGTCTGAGCCGTAAGCGTAATCTTCGTGTTCTCAGGAGCATAGAATACGCTGGTGTTACCAGCAGGCACGGTCCTGTTGCCGCACGGCAGGCCTTCAACTAGAATCGGGCAGCAGCCCTGAGAGGTCACAGTCAATGTGTGGGTAGCACAGGGCCCCGCTGTGACAGTGCCTGACGGCCACGAAATGCAGGCACAGTCCCACACCTCATTATTCGACATCGTCTTGTTTCCTTCGAAAACCGATATATCATTGACCTTTATCTCCACTGTTGCTGTCGAAGGGCCATGCCCATTGTCATTAAAATAGTGAACTTTGTATTGATAAATGCCGTCAAAGGGCGGAGCAATCAGAACTATGTGTTCGGGGCCGTAGCCGGTGGTTATATCCTGGTCGAGTGAAGGGTCACCTGTACTATTCCCGCCAGACCCATCCCAATCAGGATTCTTGTTCAAATAGTAGCAATCACCAAAGCTATCCCACATCGCATAGCACGGTGCGATGAGGTGCCCATCGAGATCGGTATCGTTGGTGTTCCAGGTAAGCTCGGCTCTAATGCCGATAATAGGGATATCAGCGTTCACAGTGACGGTGTCACTTCCGCTGTTGTTTAAGCTATCGGTGGCAGTCACGGTTATGCTGTTCGAGCCCTGGATCAATTCCAGAGTGGTGCTGAAACTGTAATTATAGCCTTCTGTTCCCTCACGGGTCAGTGGCATAGAACGTGAGTTGCCATTAAGGGCAATGGTTGCCCCGGCTTCAGTATTGACCTCATTCGCGCTTGTCACATTACCTGACACCGTAAGCAGCCTATTAGAAGTTGTAGAACCGTCCTTAGGGCTGGTTATTTGCACCTGTGGAGCACCACCACCTGGGGTTGGCGTTGGAATAAATGGCGGCGCATAATATTGTTGTGGTGTCGGTGTTGGTGTGACTATCGGCGTGGGTGTTGGAGTCGGCAGAGGCGTAGACGTAGGTGTGGGTATCGGTGTGGGTGTAACATTAGGCGAGGGATTAGACGGCGGGCAACCCATACATGCAAATGAATGCATACCTGTGCCTACCAATACCGTCACGTTACCTGCTATGAACCATACATTACCATCCTGCGAGGTTAAGGTGGTGTTACCATCTTCCAATACCAGCAGATTGAATATCGTGCCTCTTACCAACGCAGAAGCGGCCGGCGTATCCACCTCGTATTTAGACTCGGAATCTACAAGCTTCTGCACACGGTTGACGGTACTGCCGACCAGTTGCTTCAGCCCGATAGTGGTGGATCCGGTGCCTGGGGCAAGGCTCAGCTCATTGATAAGTATCTCGGTATTGGCCTGGACCTCCATCGTGCTGCCTTCGAAGAAGAACAGCACAACATTTCCATCCCCGCCTGTTTGCAACCAGTCGCCTGCCTCGAGCTTCATGCCGGCGGCGGCTGCGACCCATGTCGTAGAACCATTCTTCTGTACCGTCACCTCTCCGCTGAGAGATGAGATAGTGCTGGGTGGAGCGCTGTTTCCAGGAGTTGGGGTAGGAGCAACAGTGGCAGCAGGAGTAAGAGTGGTTGTGGTGGTCGGGGTGTTTCCCCCCTGTCCACCACAACTGATAAGTGGGATTAACAACATTAATGTCAGCACTAAGGCGATCCATCTAAAAGCCGTTTGTGACTTAGTCATTAGTTAACCCCCTTCAGTGCGACATTCAATGTACAAATGCTGTTTTGCTGACAATTTGGCGTGATGATATTAATGCAGATGATGAAAACCGTCAAGACGCCATAAGATACTTGCTGCTCCTATATCCGAACTGAAGAGCCAACTCTATGCTCAACCGCCCTTAAGAATACGTACGCCTTACCCAACGAACTAAATATTTAGCCTCCCTAGCTCAAGGCTACGCTCAACGCTGTGGATAGTCTGACTACATCCCGGTTGGCTTGCCTTAACCGATCACTTAATAGCTGCGCCAGGTTCCCCATTATCTTGAACCCTATCTTCGTATCTGCCTCGCACAGCTTCGCCAGGTCAGGACCATATATCTCCAACACCAAACACTCCTTCGTCGCCGTTATCGTCGCAGACCGCTCTGCCTTCGTCAGCATCGCTACCTCACCTACCACTATCGGCTCAACCGCATCCATCTTTATCAACGTCTTCTCACTATGTCCTCTCTCATCAGAAAACTGCGGCAATGTCAGCCTCTTGCTTACCTTCACCGACCCCGAGTATATGATGTACATCGTCTCACCCATCTCCCCTTCCGTGATTACAGTGTCACCTTCACCCCACTTTATCTCTCGTGCCAC
>Ga0315281_10006305_pt1 | contig 16886 bp, 18 predicted proteins | sample YL17G07_0_MG_FD_204540 | JGI IMG/M metagenome (GOLD analysis project Ga0315281, IMG submission 204540) | Sediment microbial communities from Yellowstone Lake, YNP, Wyoming, USA - YL17G07_0 | ecosystem: Environmental > Aquatic > Freshwater > Lake > Sediment | place: USA: Wyoming | collected...
ACTCTAGTCGTCCATCCGCTATGTCCAGAATCATGGTTTTCGGGGGCACGGGGTTCGTGGGTCGTCATGTCGTCGGGCGGCTCAGCGGGCAGTTGCATCAGGTCGTGGTGCCGACGCGGCGCCGCGAGCGCGGCCAACATCTGTTCCCGCTTCCCGGCGTGGACGTCGTCGAAGTCGGTGCTCTCGATGCGGAGACGATCGCTGATCTGGTGCGCGGCGCCGACGCGGTGATCAATCTTGTGGGGATCCTGCAGAGCCGGCCCGGCGAGCCGTACGGACCGGATTTCGAGCAGGTTCATGTCGAACTGCCGCAGCATCTGGTGCAGGCCTGCCGCAGTGCGGGCGTGCCGCGCCTGGTGCACGTGAGTGCGCTCAACGCGGGCGCCGGAGCGCCGAGCCGCTATCTGCGCTCCAAGGGTGAAGGCGAGTCGCTGGTGATGGCGGCGCGGGAGCATCTGCGCGTCACCGTGTTCCGGCCCTCGGTGGTGTTTGGACCGGAGGACCGCTTTCTCAACCTGTTCGCGGCGATTCAGCGCTGGCTGCCGCTCCTGTTCCTCGCTTGCCCGGATGCGCACTTCCAGCCGGTCTGGGTCGAGGACGTGGCCGAATGCATCACGCGCAGCCTGTGGAATCACTCGACCTTCGGCAACCGCTACAACCTGTGCGGACCCCGGGCGTACACGCTGCGCGAGCTGGTCAAGTTCGCGGGCCGCGTGAGCGGTTGCCCGAGGCCGGTCATCGGGCTGTCGGACGGGTTTTCCTATCTGCAGGCATGGAGCATGGAATGGATGCCGGGCCAGCTGATGTCGCGCGACAACTATCGCTCGATGATCGAGGACAGCGTGTGCGACGGCGCGTTTCCGTTCGGCATCAAGCCGGCCGCGCTGGAAACGGTCGCACCGTCTTATCTGGCCGCCGCCGCGCGGCGCAGCCGCTACGACAGCCTGCGTTTGGGCGCGGGGAGGTGAGATGAAACTCGAACTCGTGATCGCCAACAAGAACTACTCCTCGTGGTCGATGCGCCCGTGGGTGCTGCTGCGCCAGGCGGGCATTCCTTTCGAGGAGATCCAGTTCAAGTTCAACGACGACGGGCATCTGCCCGAAGGCATAAAGCGCTACTCGCCCACGGGTCAGGTGCCGGTGCTGCTGGTGGACGGCGATCCGGTGTGGGATTCGCTTGCGATCTGCGAGACGGTGGCCGAGCTGTTCCCGGAAAAAAACCTGTGGCCGCGCGATGCGCGCGCACGACGGCTGGCGCGTTCGGCGAGCGCCGAGATGCACGCGGGCTTTCGCGCGCTGCGCGGCGGGCTGTCGATGAACATCCGCGCGAGCCATCCGGGCAAGGGCATGAACCCGGAGGTGCAGAAGGACGTCGATCGCATCGTCGCGATATGGCAGAACTGCCGCGCGCGCTTCGGCGGCGGGGGATCGATGCTGTTCGGCGACTTCGGCGTGGCCGACGCGATGTTCGCGCCGGTGGCCACGCGGTTTGCGACCTACGCGGTCGCGCTGCCTTCCGCCGCGCAAGCCTACGCCGATGCGGTGCTGGGACTGGCGGGCGTGCGCGAGTGGACCGACGCCGCGCGCCGCGAGACCGAATTTGTCCGCGCCGACGAGCCCTACGCTTAAGGCCGGCGTGGAGATTTTCTGTGTCGGCGGCGCGGTGCGCGACGAGTTGCTCGGGCTGCCGGTGGCCGACCGCGACTACGTCGTCGTCGGCGCGACGCCGGAGGAAATGATCCGCCGCGGCTTCAAGCCGGTCGGCAAGGACTTCCCGGTATTCCTGCACCCGAAGACCAAAGAGGAATACGCGCTCGCGCGCACCGAGCGCAAGGTGGCGCGCGGCTACAAGGGCTTCACCATCTACGCGGCGCCCGAAGTGACGCTGGAAGAGGATCTGGCGCGGCGCGACCTGACGATCAACGCGATCGCCCGCGACGGCGAGGGCAAATTGATCGATCCCTTCGGCGGCGTGCGCGACTTGCGCGCAGGCGTGCTGCGCCACGTGAGCCCTGCGTTCGCCGAGGACCCGGTGCGCATTCTTCGCGTGGCGCGCTTTGCCGCGCGCTTCGCGTTTCCGGTGGCCGATGAAACCATGGCGCTGATGCGGCACATGGTCGCCGAGGGCGAGGCCGACGCGCTCGTGCCCGAGCGGGTGTGGCAGGAGTTCGCCAAGGGATTGATGGAGCCGGCCCCCGGGCGCATGTTCGTGGTGCTGGCCGAGAGCGGCCTGCTCGAGAATTTTCTGCCCGAGCTCGGGTTCGCGTTCGAGCGCGGCGCGCCCGCGAACGACGCGGCGCGAGCGGTCCTTGCCGCGCTTGCTTACGCGGCGCGCGCGGGGCGCTCGCTGCCGGTTCGCTTTGCGCTGCTGTTTCCGGCGTTGCGCGCCGACGCGCAGGCCGAAGCCCGGCTGGGCGATGTGATCGCGCGGCTGCGCGCGCCGAACGACTGCCGCGAACTCGCCACGGTGATGCTGCGCCAGGGGCAGGCCATGCAGCAGGCGGCGACAGCAGCGCCGAATGCGCTGCTCGCCCTGCTCGAAGGCTGCGATGCGTTTCGCCGGCCGGTGCGTCTGGAGGAGTTGCTATGCGCCTGCGAGTCCGAAGCGTTCGGCGCGCAGAGCTGGGTCGAAGTTCCCTATCCGCCACGGCTCGCGCTCGCACGCGCGCTGGCCGCCGCCGCGGGCGTTGACGCCGGTGCGGTCGCCGCCGCGAGCGAGCGAGCGCAGATCGCCGCGAATGTGCGCGCCGCGCGCCTGGCTGCCGTCGAGGCAGCCATCGGGTGGCGCGGATGAGATCCGATATTTTCCTGCTCGCCTCGGGCCTCGTTAGAAACATCGTCGCCGGCACGCGGCTCGCGCTGTTCCTCAGAGTGAATCCGCTCGATTTTCGCGTCTCGGCGGGACAGTACGCTGCGGTGGTCGCCGCCAGCCTGCTGTTCTGGGCCGGCAGCGGGATCGTGCGCGAGGGCATCCCGGTCGGGATCGACTGGCATGCGCTCACGGCTGCGCTCGCCCAGGTCACGATCCTGCTGTTTGCCTGCATGCTCGCCGCGCGGGTGTTGGAGCGGCCCGATCTCGTGCTGGCGTTCGCGGTGCTCTCGACGGCCAGCGATCCGCTGTTCGAAGTGGCTGGGACCGCGCTGAGTTTTGCCGTCGGCAGCGAGGCGCTAGCCGGCTGGCGGGACGCCGCGAACTGGCTTTTCATCGGCTGGGGTTTTGCGGTGATCATCCGCGCCCAGTGGCTGCTCACCGGCTGGCACCGGCTGCGCTCGCTCCTCGCGGGCGCGCTGTTTGCCGGCGCGCTCGGCCTGTTCGTGTTCGTGCTGCCGCGCGCCGAACTCTGGACCCAGCCTGCGGCCGAGCCGCAGGAGGCGATGCCGAGCATCGCGCGCGAGGAGTTGTTTCACCTGCAGGGCCAGATGCTCGATTACCGGCTCGGGGAACTGGAGCACGAGCGCGCGGGCGTGGAAGATATTTATTTCATCGGCGTGTCGCCCTACGGACTGCAGGACACGTTCGCGAACGAGCTCGGCGTGGTGAGGGAACTGATGGACGAGCGCTTCGACACCGCCGGGCGGTCGCTGCTGCTGGTGAACCACCCGGCGACGCTAGCTGAGCTGCCGGTGGCGACCACAACCAACCTGCGCACTGCGATCGATCGCGTCGCCGCGGGCGTCAACGTCGAGGAAGACGTGCTGTTCCTGTTCCTCACGACGCACGGCAGCGAGAACAACGAACTCGCCTTCGAGCTGCCGCCGCTCAGGCTGCAGCAGCTGACGCCGACCGCGCTTGCGCGCACGCTCAACGACAGCGGCATCAAGTGGAAGGTGATCGTGATCTCGGCCTGCTACTCCGGCGGTTTCGTCGAGCCGCTGAAGGACGACCACACGCTCATCATCACCGCGGCCGACGCCACGCACCAGTCGTTCGGCTGCGATTACAGCAGCGATTTCACCTGGTTCAGCAAAGCCTATTTCGACCAGGCGTTGCGCCGCACCTTTTCGTTCACCGACGCCTTTGCGCAGGCCAGGAGCGCGGTCGCCGAGCGTGAAAAGGAACAGGGACTGGAGCCGTCGAATCCGCAGATGTTCGTCGGCGCGGCGATCAAGGGCAAGCTCGAGTCGCTGGCGAAGCGCCTGCAGGCGCGCGCCGCCGCGGCGCGGCCGGCAATACAGGCGCGATTACAGGTCAAGTAGGCGCGGCGTCAACGCCTGCCACGCACTCTTCGTTTCAGCGACATCGTCGCCGAAACGGAGCCACCCCGTGCTGAAGCCGATCCTGATCGCAGCGCTGCTGTTCGTCGCCGGGCCGGGCCTGGCATTCGGGGCGGGCAAGCGCGCGACGCTGGGCGAGGAATTCAAGGCCGCCGACGCCGACCGCAACGGCCTGCTGTCCCGCGCCGAGGCCGAGCGGACCGCGCCGCGGCTCGCGAAATCTTTCGATGCCATCGATGCGAACCGCGACGGACAGATCAGCCCCGAGGAGATCCGCGTCTGGCGCCGGATCGCGAAAGGCGAGCGGCGCGCGGCGGGGGCCGATGCGCAGGCGAAGTTCGACGAGCATTTCAGCCGCGCCGATGCGGACGGCGACGGCACGCTGTCCCGCGCCGAGGCCGAGCAGGGCTTGCCGCGCGTTGCAGCGAAATTCGATCGCATAGACAAGGACGGCAACGGACGAGTGACGCGCGAGGAAATGCGCGCCTGGCTCGATGCGCGGCGCGCCGTGCGCGGTGGGAAAGCCGTTAAATGAGTCGCCCGATCAGCGTCAGCGCGAGCGACAGCACAATCGTGGTGGTGAATGGGAGATAGTAGTCGCGCCCCTTGACGCGCACGGTGACATCGCCCGGCAGCCGCCCGAGGCCATAGCGGGCGAGCCAGGGCGCGGCCACGGTGAGCACGGCTATCGCAATCACCAGCGTCAGCAACCACTTCAACACGCGAATCTCTCCTGAACGAAACGGCCCGGCCGCGCTAAACTTCCCCGCGCTTGCTCCTTTGCTGGGCAAGCCAGTTCACGCAACTACCACGAGGCGAACCATGATTGAACTTTACACCTGGGGCACACCGAACGGCCGCAAGATCTCGATCATGCTGGAGGAGTGCGGCCTGCCGTACAAGGTGCACGCGATCGACATCGGCAAGGGCGCGCAGTTCACGCCGGAATTCCTCGCGCTCAACCCGAACAACAAGATTCCGGTGATCGTCGACAGCGACGGTCCCGAGGACGGCCGGCCCATCACGCTGATGGAATCGGGCGCCATCCTCGTCTACCTCGCCGGCAAGACCGGCAAGTTCCTGCCGAAGGGCGCGTGCGGCAAGTACAAGGCGCTGGAGTGGCTGATGTTCCAGATGGGGGCTGTGGGTCCGATGTTCGGGCAACTGCACGTTTTCCTGCGGCTGGACGAGCCGGTGCCCTACGCGCTGGAGCGCTATACGAAGGAGAAGAACCGGCTCTACGGCGTGCTCGACCGGCGCCTGGGCGAAGTCGCCTACCTCGCGGGAGAATATTCGATCGCCGACATTGCGACCTATCCCTGGGTCGCGCGCCACGAGTTCCACAAGACCGACCTCGCCGCGTATCCGAACGTCAAGCGCTGGTTCGACGCCATCAGCGCCCGGTCTGCCGTGAAGAGAGGCATGGCCGTGCCGGCATGAGCAGGAAGCAGGGCCCCCAGCGTAGCGGGGATGCGACCGGCCGCGATTGCCGGCAGCCGCTGACAGCGAGGTATGTTCATGCGTGAAGAGGGGATGGAGGCGGCGGCCTGACGAAAAGGGGTCAAACCCCTATTTCTAGAGCGTGTGGCGGCGGTCGCCGTTTTCGAAGCCGATGAGCGGGTCGGCTATGCCTTTGCCGAAGGCGATGACCTTGAACAGTTCGCCCATCTCGGCGGGCGAGAGCAGGCGGTTGGCCTGGTTCGATAGCGGCAGATAGCGCGCGGCGTCATCCGGCGGGATGCGCGCGAGCACGTCGGTGATGCCGCAGTTGATGAGGAACTGCGCCTGCGTGGCGTAGCCGAGCAGCTCCATGCCCGCATCGGTGCCGGTCTTCGCCATGGCGCTGAAGTCGACGTGGCTGGTGATGTCCTGCAGCCCGGGCAGAAAGAACGGGTCGATGTGCGCATGGTGCCGGTAATGGCACATGAGCGTGCCGGCGGAGCGCTGCGGGTGGTAGTACTCGTGCTCGGGGAAACCGTAATCGATGAATATCGCCGCGCCGCGCTCGAGCACGCCGGCGAGCGTCGCGACGAAGCCGCGCGCGACCAGGCCGATTTCCGTGGTGTAGCCGGGCGCCAGTTGCAGTTCGCGCGCCGCCTCGAGCAGCTCGCCCGCCGCCGGGCGATAGCCCCAGCGGAACACGCCGCTGTCGTCGACCTCGACGCCCGCCTCCTCGAGGCCATCAGCGGTGGCGCGGACCATGTGCACCGGCATCGCGTCGAGCACTTCGTTGCCGAGCACGACGCCGGAAAACGCAGGCGGCAGCCGGTTCAGCCACGCGACGCGTTCCATCAGCTGCGGCACGCGCGCTGCGATGTTGTCGCGGCTGCGTTCGCGCAGGTCGGCGGAGAGTTCGAGGATGAGGTAATTTTTGGGCAACTGCCCGAGCCGCTCCAGTTCGACGAGCAGCGATGCGGCGAGCGCGCCGCTGCCGGCGCCGATTTCGAGTACCTGGTTTTCGCCGTGGCGCTCACCGGCCTGCAGCACCTGCGCCACCTGCTGCGCGAGCGTCTCGCCGAACAGCGGCGTGATTTCGGGCGCGGTGACGAAATCGCCGTCGCGGCCGAGTTTCCTCGCGCCGGCCATGTAATAGCCCAGGCCCGGGGTGTAGAGCGCGAGCTCCATGTAGCGCGCAAAACCGATCCAGCCCCCCTGCGAGCGGATCTCGTCGCGGATGTGCCGGGCGAGCCTTTCGCTGTGCGCGAGCGCTTCGGCAGAGGGCTCTGGCAGAGGCATAGAGAGGCGCGTGAAATGAATCCGGTATCATTCTAGGCTATGACTACGGCGCTCACAGGAAAGGTGGTCCTGATCACCGGCGCGGCCCGGCGGGTCGGGGCGGCGATCGCGCGGCGTTTGCATGGCGCCGGTGCCAACCTGATGCTCCACTATCACGTCTCGGAGCGCGACGCGCAGGCGCTGCAGGCGGAGCTGAACGCCTCCCGCGCCGACTCGGTGGCGCTGGTTCAGGCCGATCTGCTCAATGCTCCGGGACTGGTCGAGATCGTGCGCAACACGCTGGTGCGGTTCGAGCGCATCGACGCGCTGGTCAACAACGCATCGAGCTTCTATCCGACGCCGGTGGGCGAGATCACCGGCGAGCAATGGGACGATCTCGTGGGCACCAACTTGAAGGCGCCGCTGTTCCTTTCCCAGGCGGCCGCGCCGCACCTGAAGAAATTCGGCGGCGTGATCGTGAACATCGCCGATATCCACGCCGAGCGGCCGCTCAAGAGTTACCTGGTCTACAGCGTCGCCAAGGCCGGGCTCGCGGGGCTGACGCGGGCGCTGGCGCGCGAACTGGGGCCCGAGGTGCGGGTGAATGCGGTCGCGCCGGGCCCCATCCTGTGGCCCGAAGACGGCTCGTTCGATGCGGTGAGCCGGCAGCGGGTGATTTCGCACACGTTGCTCAAGCGCGTCGGCGAGCCCGACGATATCGCCCGCGCGGTGTACTACTTCATCGCCGAGGCGCCCTACGTCACCGGACAGGTGCTCGCGGTCGACGGCGGGCGCAGCGTGAACCTGTGATCAGGCATCCTGCCGAACGACTGCCATGAACGCACCCGACAGCCAGCGCCTGCGCAAGCAGGCGCATGAAGCGAACAAGCTGGAGAAGCGCCTGCGCCGGCTCGCGGGCCAGGCGATCGCCGACTTCGACATGATCCGCTCAGGCGACCGCGTCATGGTGTGCCTCTCCGGCGGCAAGGACAGCTACGGGCTGCTCGAGATACTGTTGCTGTTGCGCGAGCACGCGCCGCTCGATTTCGAGATCGTGGCCGTCAATCTCGACCAGCGCCACCCGGGCTTTCCCGAGCAGGTGCTGCCCGATTATCTGACTGCGCGCGGCGTGCTGTTCCGCATCGAGGTGCAGAACACCTACGCCACGGTGAAGCGTCTGATCCCCGAGGGCAAGACCATGTGCTCGCTGTGCTCGCGGCTGCGGCGCGGCGTGCTCTACCGGGTGGCGACCGAGATCGGCGCGACCAAGATCGCGCTCGGCCATCATCGGGACGATCTGCTCGAGACCTTTTTTCTCAACCTGTTCTTCGGCGGCAAGCTGAAGTCCATGTCGCCCAAGCTGGTCTCCGACGACGGGCATCAGGTGGTGATCCGGCCGCTCGCGTACGTGGAGGAGTCCGACCTCGAGGCCTACGCGGCGGTGAAACAGTTTCCGATCATTCCCTGCGACCTGTGCGGCTCGCAGGACACCCTGCAGAGAAAGCAGGTGAAGGCGATGCTGCGGGAATGGGAAGCGCGCTTCCCCGGCCGCGTTCAGACCATCTTCAACAGCCTGGCGCGGGTCACCCCCTCCCATCTGCTCGATCGCGAACTGTTCGATTTCACCGCCGTCGCAGCCGCCGGCCTGCCGGTCGAGGAAGGCGATAAAGCCTTTGATATGGAAGATGATTTCAAGCAATTCCCGAGCGTGACGATGAATCGGGCGGATCTTACGTGAGTCCCCACTAACAGTTTTAAGTTTGTCAAACTGAGTTTGACATGCTAGCCTTCGAGCACGATGAAATGTGCAGAACGCTTGGTATCGATATTCGGCAGCCAGGCCGAAGTGGCGCGAGCCTTCCGGCTCGACCGGGCGGTCGTCAACAACTGGATCAAATCCGGCTACGTGCCGGCGCGCTGGGCGATGGAAGTCGAGCGCGCGACCGACGGCAGGATCACCGCCGTCGAAGTGCTCAACGAAGCCGGCGCGATGAAGCCGGTGCGCGTGAAATCCCGTCCCGACGGCGAGAACTTTTTCGGATCTACACTTGGGAGTGAAACCATGAACAACCCTTACGCACCCGCGAAACGCATTCAATCTTTCCATCCGCCGCAACGCACGCTGATGGGGCCGGGCCCGACGGAGATCCATCCGCGCGTGCTCACAACCATGAGCCAGCCGGCGATCGGTTATCTCGATCCGATCTTCGTCGACATGATGGAAGAGCTGAAGTCGCTGCTGCGCTATGTCTATCAGACCAAGAACGCGCTCACCTTCCCCGTGTCCGGACCGGGCTCGGTCGGGATGGAGTATTGCTTCGTCAACATGGTGAGCCCCGGCGCCAAGGTGATCGTGTGCCGAAACGGCGTGTTCGGAGGGCGCATGATCGAGAACGTCGAGCGTGCCGGCGGCATTCCTATCGTCGTCGAGGACGAGTGGGGCAGCCCGGTCGATCCGCAGAAGCTCGAGGACGCGCTGAAGAAAAACCCCGACGCGCGCATCGTCGCCTTCATCCACGCGGAAACCTCCACCGGCGTGCAGTCGGATGCGAAAACGCTGGTCGAGGTCGCGCACAAGTACGACGCGCTCACCATCGTCGACGCGGTCACCTCGCTGGGCGGCTCGCCGGTCAAGGTGGACGAGTGGAAGATCGACGCGATCTACTCCGCCAGCCAGAAATGCCTGTCGTGCACCCCGGGCCTGTCGCCGGTGTCGTTCAACGACCGCGTGGTCGAACACGTGAAGGCGCGCAAGGACAAGATCCACAGCTGGTTCATGGACATGAACCTGCTGCTCGGCTACTGGGGCGAAACCACGCGCACCTACCACCACACCGCGCCGACCAACTCGCTGTTCGCGCTGCACGAAGCGTTGCTGCTGATCCGCGAGGAAGGCTTGGAGAACGCCTGGGCGCGGCATACGCGCCATCACATCGCCTTGAAGGCGGGGCTGGAGGCGATGGGGCTCAAGTTCCTGGTGAAGGAGGAGTACCAGCTGCCGCAGATGAACGCCGTCCACATTCCCGAGGCGATCCGCGCCCGGGAAGCCGAGGTCAGGAAAACGCTGCTCGGCGAGTTCGGGCTCGAGATCGGCGCCGGGCTGGGACCGCTCGCCGGCAAGATCTGGCGCATCGGCCTGCTTGGTTACTCGTGCCGTCCCGACAACGTGATGCTGTGTCTGTCGGCGCTGGGTTCGGTGCTCTCGGACATGGGGCTGCCGGTGCATGTCGGTGATGCCGAAGCCGCAGCGCACGGCGCCTATGCACAACTGCACGCCAAGGCCGCCGAGCAGAAGCAAAAGAGCCGCGCCGTCGCTTAAACGGTCCGCATCGGGTCGGGGTTCGCGGGCGCAGGGACTGCGCCCGCGGCACGTTCGGGGTCTGACGCATGCCAGACGGCAGGCTGTTCGGCTGGAGTTACCCATCCTGCGCGCTCATGGCGCCATCGCAAACTCATTGTTGACTAAATCGATCGGATATACTATTCTTGACGGATTCACTTAGGTATTGGTGATCAATACTAAGTTGATGCTTCCAAAGGAATATAAAATATGCGACTGACAACCAAAGGGCGTTTTGCGGTCACCGCGATGGTCGATCTGGCGATGCGCGATGGCGCCGGACCCGTCACACTGGCCCAGATCAGCGCGCGCCAGAAGATTTCGCTGTCGTACCTCGAACAACTGTTCGGCAAACTGAGACGCCGCGAGCTGGTAGCCAGCATGCGCGGGCCGGGCGGCGGTTATACCCTCGCCAAGGACATGGCGCTGGTATCGGTGGCCGAAATCATACTCGCCGTGGATGAACCGATCGACGCCACCCAGTGCGGCGGCAAGGAGAACTGCCACGGGGAGGAGAAGTGCATTACCCACGATCTGTGGGCGAACCTCAACCAGCATATCTTCGACTATCTCGGCGCGGCGACGCTGAAACAGCTGGTCGATGGCCAGCGCGCCAAGGAAAACGGCACGGTGCAGGTGCACGACATGCGTGAGGGCGCGGTCAACCGGGCGCCGGTTGCCGTTTCGGCCTGAATCGATGCGGCGACGCACGTTTCTCCGGGCTGAAGGAAAATACCGGGTTGTTACCTTCTCCAGATGAATGTTCGAGGTTGGAAACATGTCAATCACATTGACTGAAAATGCGGCAAAACAGATACAGGCGCAGCTGGTCAAGCGCGGCAAAGGCGTGGGCCTGCGCGTCGGCGTGAAGAAGGTCGGCTGCTCGGGTTTTGCGTACACTTTCGATTACGCCGATGAGCTGCGTCCCGAGGACAATCTGATCGAGGCGTTCGACGCGAAAGTCGTGGTCGATGCCGAGGCGCTGTCGTTTCTCGAGGGCGCGCGGCTCGATTTCGTCAAGGAAGGGTTCAAGCAGGTCTTCAAGTTCGACAATCCCAATGTCGACAGCACCTGCGGCTGCGGCGAGAGCTTCAGCGTAAAATCAGCTGCTGCAAATTCGCAGTAGCACCGGCAGCGCATCACCCAAGCTTCAATACCGAACTCCGATGAGCACAGCCCTGCAGCACCTCGTCAATCAGCCCTACAAGCACGGCTTTGTCACCGAGATCGAGGCCGACGTTGCGCCCAAGGGGCTCAGCGAGGACACCATCCGGATGATTTCGGCGAAGAAGCGCGAGCCGGAGTGGCTGCTGGAATTCCGCCTCAAGGCCTACCAGCAATGGCTCAAGATGGAGCAGCCGGCCTGGCCGAACCTCAAGTATCCGGCGATCGATTTCCAGAACATCAGCTATTACTCGGCGCCGAAGCCGAAGAAGCTCGCCAGCATGGACGAGGTCGATCCCGAGCTGCTGCGCACTTTCGAGAAGCTCGGCGTGCCGATGCACGAGCGCGCGCAGCTCGCCGGCGTCGCGGTGGACGTGATTTTCGACAGCGTGTCGGTCGCGACCACCTACAAGCACAAGCTCGCCGAGGTCGGCATCATTTTCTGCTCGATCTCGGAGGCGGTGCACGAGCATCCCGAGCTGGTGCGCAAGTATCTCGGCAGCGTGGTGCCGGTCGGCGACAATTTCTATGCCGCGCTCAACTCCGCGGTCTTCACCGACGGCTCGTTCTGCTATATCCCCAAGGGCGTCAAGTGCCCGATGGACCTGTCGACCTACTTCCGCATCAATACCCAGGAATCGGGCCAGTTCGAGCGCACGCTGATCGTCGCCGAGGAAGGCGCGTCGGTGTCGTACCTCGAAGGCTGCACCGCGCCCAGGTTCGACACCAACCAGCTGCACGCGGCGGTGGTGGAACTGGTCGCGCTCGACAATGCCGATATCAAGTATTCGACGGTGCAGAACTGGTACGCGGGCGACGAGCAGGGCGTTGGCGGCATATTCAATTTTGTCACCAAGCGCGGCGTGTGCCGTGGCGTGAACTCGCGCATCTCATGGACGCAGGTCGAGACCGGCTCGGCGATCACGTGGAAGTACCCCAGCTGCATTCTTCTCGGGGACAACTCGGTCGGCGAGTTCTATTCGGTCGCGCTCACCAACAACTACCAGCAGGCCGATACCGGGACCAAGATGGTCCACATCGGCAAGAACACGCGGAGCACGATCGTCAGCAAGGGCATCTCGGCGGGCCATTCCAACAACAGCTACCGCGGCCTGGTCAGGATCACGCCCCGGGCCGAGGGCGCGCGCAACTATTCGCAGTGCGATTCGATGCTGATCGGCGCCGAATGCGGCGCGAACACCTTTCCCTACATCCAGGTGAACAACCACACGGCGAAAGTCGAGCACGAGGCCACGACCTCGAAGATCGGCGAGGACCAGCTGTTCTACTTCGCGCAGCGCGGCATTGGCGCCGAAGAGGCGGTGTCGATGATCATCAACGGATTCTGCAAGGACGTATTTCAACAATTGCCGATGGAGTTTGCGGTCGAGGCGACCAAGCTGCTCGGACTGAAGCTCGAAGGAAGCGTTGGATGATCTACCAGAACAGCAAGACCCTGCTCGAGGTGCGCGGGCTGCGCGCGACCATCGGCGGCACGGAAATCCTCAAGGGCATCAGCCTGACGGTGAAGGCCGGCGAGGTGCATGCGATCATGGGGCCGAACGGCTCGGGCAAGAGCACCTTCGCCAAGGTGCTCGCCGGGCATGCCGCCTACAAGGTGACCGGCGGCGAGGCGCTGTTCGAGGGCAAGAACCTGTTCGACTTGAAGCCCGAAGAGCGTGCGCGCGCCGGGCTGTTCCTCGGCTTCCAGTATCCGATCGAGGTGCCCGGCGTCGCCAACAGCCAGTTCCTGCGGCTCGCCTACAACACGGTGCAGGGCGCGCGCGGCAAGGAGGAACTCGATCCGCTCGAATTCGACGATTTCATCCGCGAAAAAATCAAGCTGCTCGAAATCGACCAGAGCTTCCTTGATCGCAGCGTCAACGAGGGTTTTTCCGGCGGCGAGAAAAAGCGCAACGAGATCCTGCAGATGGCGATACTCGACCCCAGGCTCGCGATTCTCGACGAAACCGATTCCGGCCTCGACATCGACGCGCTCAGGATCGTCGCCGGCGGCGTGAACCAGCTCGCCACCCGGGACAACGCCGTCGTGCTGGTGACGCACTACCAGCGCCTGCTCAACTACATCGTGCCCGATTACGTGCATGTGATGGAGGCGGGACGCATCATCAAGACAGGCGGCAAGGCGCTTGCGCTCGAACTCGAGACGCGCGGCTACGACTGGGTCGGCGCCGAGTTCAGCGCCGCCGAAAAGGCCGCCGGAACGGTGGCATGAACGTCGTCGCCCGCAACGCCTATCTCGCGGGACTGCTCGCGGGGCGGCCGGCGCAGCCGGCCAGTCCTTCGGACTGGTTGAGCCGCCTGCGCGCGGAAGCACTCGAGCGCGTCGGCGTGCTCACGGTGCCGACGACGCGCGACGAGGAATGGCGCTTCACCGACATCTCGCCGCTCACCCAGGTTCCCTTCCCTCAGGCGCGCGCCGGCGCGCGGCTGGAGGCTGCCGCGATCGAGCGCTACGCGCTGCCCGAGGCTGAAACACGGCTGGTGTTCGTCGACGGCGTGTACGCACCACATCTTTCGATGAATACCACCGGCATCGTGGTCGAGCCGCTGGCCGCGGGCGTCGTAGCGCACGCAGCCGCAGTCGAGCCGCATCTGGGCCGCCATGCCGCGTTTCGCGACAACGTGTTCGCCGCGGTCAACACCGCATTCCTGCACGACGGCGCGCTGATTCTGGTGCCGCGCGACCGGCAGGTCGCCTCGCCCATCCATCTGCTGCACGTCGCGACCCAGCAGGACGCGGCCGCGTATCCGCGCTGCCTGGTGGTGGCCGGGGCCGGCAGCGCCGTGACCATCGTCGAGGATTTCGTCTCGTTGCAGGACGAGGCCTATTTCACCAACGCGGTGACCGAAATCGCCGTCGGCGACGGTGCGCTGGTGAGCCACGTCCGGGTGCAGCGTGAAAGCGGCAAGGCATTCCATATCGCGAACTGCGCGGTGTCGGTCGCGCGCGACGGCCAATACCGCTCGGTGAGCGTCACGCTCGGCGCGCGCATCTCGCGCTACAACCTGGAGGTGCTGCAGGCCGGCGAAGGCGCGCAATGCGCGATCGACGGTCTGGCACTGATCGGCGCGCGCCAGCTCGCCGACACCCATACCTTCATCGACCATGCCAGGCCGCATGGCGTGAGCCGGCAACTGCACAAGTGCATCGTCGGCGGCGCGGCGCACGCGGTGTTCAACGGCAAGATCATGGTGCGCGCCGGCGCGCAGCTGACCGATTCGGTCCAGTCGAGCCGCAACCTGCTGCTGTCGGACAAGGCGCATGTCGACACCAAACCGCAACTGGAGATCTTCGCCGACGACGTGAAATGCGCGCACGGCGCGACCGTCGGCCAGCTCGACAGTGAGGAAGTGTTCTACCTGCAGAGTCGCGGCCTCTCCGATGCCGCGGCGCGCAATCTGCTCACCTATGCCTTCGGCGCCGAGGTCATCGCGCGGATTCCGGTGCGCTCGCTGGTGAAACGTCTCGAGCAAACGGTGCTGGAACAGACGCAGAACGGTTAATTGATGAACGCGACCCAGCCTGTCCGCAAGTCCGCCGCTGCGCTCGACCTCGCGCGCATCCGCGCCGAGTTCCCGATCCTCGGGTTGCGGGTCGCGGGCAAGCCGCTCGTCTACCTCGACAACGCCGCCTCGAGCCAGATGCCGCAGCCGGTGATCGACCGGCTGGTGCGCTACCAGACCACCGAGCACGCCAACATCCATCGCGCCGTGCATTACCTTTCGGAAACCGCGACCCGCGAATACGAAGAGGCAAGGCGCAGGCTGCAGCGCTTCATCAACGCGGGCGAAGACCGCGAGGTGATATTCACCAGCGGCACGACCGAGAGCATCAACCTGGTGATGCACGGCTATGGCCGCAAGTTCATCGGCGCGGGCGACGAGATCATCCTGACCACGCTCGAGCACCATTCGAACATCGTGCCCTGGCAGATGCTGTGCGAGGAGAAAGGCGCGAAGATCCGCGTCGTGCCGATCAACGACGCCGGCGAACTGCTGGTCGATGAGTACGAAAAGCTGTTCAACGAGCGCACCCGGTTCGTCGGCCTGACCCACGTCTCCAACGCGCTCGGCACCGTCAACCCGATCAAGTCGATGATCGCGTTCGCGCGCGCGCGCGGCGTGCCGGTGCTGATCGACGGCGCGCAGGCGGCACCGCACATGCGGGTCGACGTGCAGGACCTGGACTGCGATTTCTACGCGTTCTCCGGCCACAAGATGTGCGGCCCGACGGGCATCGGCATCCTCTACGGCAAGGCGGCGCTGCTGGAGACGATGCAGCCGTTCAAGGGCGGCGGCGACATGATCCTGTCGGTCAGCTTCGAGAAAACCACCTACAACGCAATCCCGCACAAATTCGAGGCCGGCACGCCGCCGATCGCGGCTGCGATCGGCCTGGGCGCGGCGGTCGATTATCTGTCGGCGCTCGGCATGGACGCGATCGCCGCGCACGAGAGCGAATTGCTCGACTATGCGACCGGGCAGGTCGGCCGGATGGACGGCGTGCGCATCATCGGCACCGCGAAAGCGAAGGCCTCGGTGCTGTCGTTCGGGGTCGAGGGCGTGCATCCGCACGACGTGGGCACGTTGCTCAACCAGGAAGGCATCGCGATCCGCACCGGGCACCACTGCGCGCAGCCGGTGATGCAGCGCTTCAAGGTGCCGGCGACCTCGCGCGCGTCGTTCGCCTTCTACAACAACGTGGGCGAGATCGATGCGCTGGTGGAAGGCATCCGCAAGGTCCAGAAGGTGTTTGCGTGATGGCCGATCCGAAATCCCTCTATCAGGAAGTCATCCTCGACCACAACAAGAAACCGCGCAACTTCGGCACGCTGGCGCAGCCGAGCCACAAGGCCGAGGGCCACAATCCGCTGTGCGGGGATCACATCAGCCTGACGCTGCATCTGGAGGGCGATCGCATCGATAACATCGCGTTCCAGGGCGAGGCGTGCGCGATCTGCAAGGCATCGGCGTCGATGATGACATCGACCGTCAAGGGCAAGACGCGCGAGGATGCGGAAACGCTGATCCAGGAATTCCGCGATATGGCGACCGGCAAGCTCGACCTGCAGACGCCGCACCATCTCGGGCGGCTCACGGTGTTCGGCGGCGTGCACGACCTGCCGACGCGGGTCAAATGCGCGATCCTGCCGTGGCATACGCTGCACGCGGCGTTTCATTCCGTCGCGAGCGCCTCGACCGAGGCCGACGACGATCCGATGCATGCACCGATCGGCGGGGCGTGATGCACCGCCATGAATGCGGGGACGCGCGAGCGGCCTCATTGAATACGCCTGACACAACATTATCGCGAAAAGATGCCAAAAATAGCTGAGATCGAGGGCACGCCCAATCCGAACGCGATGAAGTTCATCCTCAAGGAGCCGCTGACCTGGGGGGTGTCGCGATCGTACGACAACGCCGCGCA